>UEXM01001372.1_pt1 | contig 20789 bp, 32 predicted proteins | sample 1796661 | NCBI WGS metagenome assembly UEXM01 (sample SAMEA4772469, study PRJEB27181) | metagenome | reverse complement strand
CCTGGGTTTTGCATTTGCTCAAGATATACAGAAAACGAGCGTACAATTTCTTCAAGATACTGTTGATTGTAGTCTGGCGGTGCAACTGGAAAGAAGGGAAGGACAAGGTTTCTGGACATTACCGCATCCCGTCAGGCTGCACTTCTACCCTTGGAGAACCAAGTCTCCAACCCACACCTGTGTCTGTTGTTTCTATTTTAAAGGCAAAGGACCGCCCTCGAAGACGGACGTTTACTTCATTAGTCCACTGCTCCACAGGCACTGATGCTGTTTTTGTGACTGTTTTACTATTGGTTTGAAGGTATGCACCACCTGGATAATTGCGCGTTTGAAGTGTCATTGTGGCTGACGGAGCCGCCGCCGTGCTGTCTCGGAACGTTAAGTCAGGTATTAACTTGCGTAAGAACACAAAGTTATCCCCGTCACCAATCGACATCTGACTACTTTCGATAAACGACGTGATAGCACTGTCTGGAACGGTTGATCCGTCATCGAAACCTCGTTCATGAAAGTACAAAGCATGATCTGTGCTTGCCGCAACTGGGAAACTTTCCACGCCACGATCCAACCAGACTGTGCGGTTCAAAGATCCGTAGTACCAAATCTGTTGCTGATAGTTATACACAACGTACTTATCGCATTCGCTGCTCGAAGCTGACGGATAGAACCACCATACTTCAGAAAACGCCGTGTTTGTTGACGCTGTAACTTTTTCTAACTGATCAGTGTTGATATCACTAAACACATAGTCTCGAACGGAACATGGTAGGCGTTGCACGTTACCTGAGTAAACGTAAAACTCTTCCGCACCCATCCAGTATATCTGGTCCTCAATAGCAATCGCTGCCAATGGACTAGCAATCGTAATGTTTTCTGACACAGTGTTGATACCAAAAGTAAACGGTGGTCCGAGGAACTGCATTGCGTGGAGCGAAACATCCGTAAATACTATAACTTGTTGCCGTGTTTCTACAGCAGTAATAATTTCTGACCCAGAACCAAGTCGCAAGTCACCTGCTGTATTGGTTGCTGTGGATGCCCAATCGGTAAGAGATGCCTGGTCCGAGAACCGTATGAGCAACGGATCTTGAACCCCGATGTTATCCTGTGGGTCACAACCAAAAGCTATAACGTGTCTATCTCTATCTGAGACAAGTACCTTTTTAGCAATAGTCGGAGTCGTATTTGCTCCCACTAAACCACTAAGTTCTACAGCACGAGTTGATGTACCGTTGGTTTTGTCCCAATAATATATACCCGCATCACGCACATTGATAAGGAGATCCTCACCAAAGTTATCATGCGACCAAATACGGAGCGTCTGACCAGATGCCGCCAACGAAGCTGCACTGCCCCATGTGCCACGGCCCCATGTTCCTGCGCCCCAACCTGCTCCTACAATTGTTGTGTCAAGACCCGTGTTAATTTGATAGGCACCGACGACACTCGAACCTCCATTGCCACTGTCGCTTGTAGATGCAAAAATAAAAGTAGGGTCTAGTCCACTGGGTCCTGTGATAGACCCTATTGATGCTGTATCTCGAGCTTCGATTAGGTATGAGTTCACACTCACAACAGAAATAACTTCATACTCTTGGTTTAATATGGCTGCGGTAATGTTGCCGCCCAAAGAAGCCGCCCCAGAAAACGTGACAAAATCGTTGGCTAAAACACCATGGTCATTGTCTGTTACTGTGATTGTTGCACATAAAACTGCGTCACCAGAAGTGTGGGTTGCTGCTGTGGTGCTTGATTGGCCCCGTAAACAACCCTGTAATACGTTGCCTGATATAGCGGCGTAGGTTATTATCTCACTGTTTATTTTAATTCGTCCAGATGTTGGAAACCCTGATGACGAAGTAAGTGTTATGTTAGTGTCTACAATAGCTACATTAGCAGCGATGGTGTTCGCTTTTGCGGAAAACGTTACATCCCCTGCGGAAGTAGTAACTCGAAGGGGCGTTATATCGTTATAGCCACCACCCTCGTTAATGTAGTATTTAAGATGGGTGCCCACACCAAGGTATCTTTCACCTTGTAGAGCAACCCATGGGTGTAAAGCACGACATGTACCTAAGAAGTAGGTGGCTGAAGACTTCACCCACCCACCTATTTTTTCAGGGTAACCAAACCTAAATCTGACTTTGTCCATATCAAACCAACCGCCCTCGTTAGAATAGGACGTGGTTTCTCTATTAATTCCTGGTCGGAACTGGAGTTTGGTCAGAGGCATTCGTTACTCCCAGCATTTATTCGGCGGCTACATCCGTCGTAGCATCTTCTAATGACTTTGTCAGCATATCCATAAAGGCTTTTTTGCCGACTTGCAGTTGGTCCAGATTAAACTGTGTAGAACCAATCTTACGATCTAGGTCGGCTATATGGTTACACATAGCCTTCTGCTGATCTGTCAGTTGGTCTTCAGTGTAGTCAGTTCCGTTGATCGTAATGGTTTTTGTTTGTTTCTCAGCCATTGTGATCTCCTTTCGGGGTTGGGGTTAAAATTATTCAGCAGCCCACGGCACACCTGTTGAGCTTGCATTATGATTAGCTATCTTACTGTTAATTGACTTTGTTATTAAGGCTTCTATTCTATCACCTTCGCCATTACCTTTAACCCAACCTAATACATCTGCTTCAGTTAAGTCTGCATAAGTTTTAAAACCTGATGCAGTGTGATCTGGCGTAGCCCTTTTATTAAAACCTGTTTTTGAATCTAATTCTGTGTGAATATACTGTCCTGACCGATTATGTGTTACCTTACTGTCAGCATCTAAACCAACACATATCCAATCAACCCTATATACTGCACCTGTAGAGTTTACTCTGTGCATATCTTTTACAGACCATGTAAATGTAATTGCCATGTTCTACTCCTCTATTCTGACCATGCTTTGCCAGCAGTTATTGCGGCATCAATTGGACTCATGTCTTCTGTTGTCCAAAAAGTTTTAACTTTCATTGCTTCTAAGTGACCTACACTTCTATCCATATAGTCTTGCTTATTAGCGTTATTAAATGGTGATAATGTGTTTCCATCAATTATATCTGTTATTGATTGCACAGCATGCAACATGCCTTCGTAGGTAGCTGCAATTTGTGCTGCTGTTAAATCTTCGCTCATAGTTTATCCTTCCAATGCAGCTACTTTAGTTTCTAATGCTTCAATGCGGGTCATGGCTTCTTGCAGTGCCTTGACTGCTTTCATGTATAGGATGGAGTATTTAACAGCCTTAGTTGTTGTGCCAAGGTCATTATTATCAGCATCCATGTCAGGTGCTTCTGATACAAGACCGTTCATTCCTGCGGCTTCAAGTTCTTGAGCGATAACACCAAGTTGGTTTGGTGCCTCAAGATTATCGGCTTTCATGCTGTACTTACGGACAGTTAATGCCTTAATGTCATCCCACTGCGATGCTGCATCCGTGATGTTTTCTTTTAGCTTAACGTCTGAAATAGCACCGTAGCTATTGTTTACGTTTTGTAGATCACCTGACCCTGCAACAACAACCATTCTTCTTGTTCCAGCGCTATCTATGTAATCTACAACATAAGTCCCAGTACGCCCATTTAAATCAACTACTCCATTTCCCGCTGCTACGGTTCCTACTCTTAAATTTTGTTTTATAAAACTGTCACCAGTGCCATTCACAGTAATCCTAGGATTACCAAGTCCGTCTGACAGCACGATGTTGCCGTCTGATGTGCGGATGTCCAAGCCGTTTTCGTTGCCGTCATAACCACCAATAACAACATTGTTTGATCCAGAGGTCATAGCAGCACCCGCACCTGCTCCAAACAAACTATTTCCAACTGCTGTGTTCATAGCATATCCTGCTGAATTTCCTCCACCAGAAGAGTTGCCACCCACAATGCAATTTGCATAACCAGTGGTTATTGAAAATCCCGCATCTGCACCTATAAGCGTGTTTCCATACGAGTTGCTACTTGTTGGGTCAGAATTATATCCTGCACTTAATCCAACTAAAACATTGCGCCTAGAGTTTGCATGATCGCCCGTATATCCCGCTTTGTGTCCAATAATAACTTGATCGGCTGCTATAGACGCTTGAGCAGCTTCATGTCCTATAACCACATTATTACTTGTAGTAGACATTGCTGTTCCAGCATCTCGTCCAATTAATATGTTTTGCTGCCCACTGGATATTTCTTGCCCTGCATCTTTTCCAATAAATACGTTATCATGGCCTGTCATAGTGGCATTACCACCAGCGTTATACCCAATAATTACACAGTCATCTATGGTGGTTGCTTGATCTCCTGCAATGCCGCCAATAATTACGTTGCGAAGACCATCGGTAATGTCATTTCCAGAATTATAGCCAATGGCTACGTTATAAGCATCAGCACCAGCATCTTGATTTTCTAGTGCATATGCACCAATCGCTATGTTGTTTGCATGATCATCTTCTGTTTTTAATGCGTTATATCCAATGGCTATATTAGAGTCACCTGAATCCAATGCAGTCCCTGCACTTGTTCCTATACAGACATTGTTTACCCCTGCATTATCAGCAACGATGCTATCTCCTGCATCATTGCCAAAACGAATATTATTGATTCCACTGGCTGAGTTTGTAATGAGGTCAGAACCAGTGGCAATGAGGATTGTGCCATTTGATGATATGCGGAGTCTCTCGGTTGCAGCAGCAGAACCATCAGCCGTTGTACTAAACACAAGTCTTCCTGGAGTGTCATTTGCTCCTGGAGTGCCATCAATTAAAGCACCTATAACTGCGACTTGAGAATCTAGATTTGTTCCGTCATCTGCAAACCAACTTATAGTACCACAATTATCATCATCTTGAACAATAGTAAAACTTCCTGGAGTTGTATTTCTACTTTTTGTAAGAGCAACGAATGGTCCAAACGCACCATTATCATTTCTAACGATTGCAGCCCCACCTCTAAACCCCTCTCCAGAAACTTGAAAAGCAGGAGTTCCACCAGATATTGTTGTGTGTGCAACAGACTCACCTATTACAACAGCATCGTTACCACCATCTACAAAAAGAGTGTTTTCTCTTCCATTAGTCTCAACACGGAAGTCTATGTCTTGAGAGTCTTCGTTAAATACCATTGAAGCAGCACTAGCATCAGTATTTACGAATGACTGTACTTCTCTTCCTGTTCCACCTAAATAAGCTGTCCAAGCATACGCTACATCTTCATTCCCTGCTGTAACATCTCGCATTCTAGCTGTAAGATTAAGAAAGTCATGCTCATCTCCATCAGAATTTTCACTGGTCCAATCTAAAGCACCTATTAAATCATCATCTGCTGGTGAAGCTGAATTTCTACGAAGTTTTAATTTAGGTCCTGCATTAGCATCAGCATCAGTAGAGATAAGAGTAAGCTGTGCAGTGTTATCAGCAGTTGTGATTGTAACACCACCAACAACATTCATCGCATCAAAGTGTGCGTTGTTGAAAACGTTTGCTGCTACCGCACCAGAACCTGCACCGTTAAAAAACACAACCGCAGTCGTGCCAGCAGGAACTTCATAGTCATTACTTGCGTTGTATGTTCCTTGAAACAATAAAATGCTGCGAGAACCAGACAGGTTGTTTCGGACATATATAATTTTTTCTGCGTCGTTTGGCGTTAGTTGCACAAAAGCTGTGCCCCCAAGGTCACCGCTGTCCGCAAATATTATTAAACGATTGCGTCCATTGGACGTTGCGCCATCACTGACGGGCAAAGCGTTTGGAGAACCAGAAGAGCCTGTGGCTCCTAGTGTCACCGTAACCTGACCATCAAGCGATGTATCTAAAAGTGTAAAGTTTGTATTTGTTGTATCGCCCCATGTGCCTGACTGTTCGCCAGTTGCTACAAGCTCGATACCGTTGTTCAATGTATATGTACTAGGCATGTTTCTATCCTATGCTGCTATATCCGTCCAACTTGGTGTTTGGCTCGGGTTGATTGTAGTATAACTCGGATTTTGATTTGGAACAATGGTTCCCCATACAAGAACTTGTCCGACCTGTCCTGTGGCGGCTATTCCTGTTACAGAAACATCGGCTCCTGCGGTAACAGTAACAGTGGCTGTACTAACTTCGCCAGTAGCAGATAACCCTGTCACATTAACTGTCATGCCAAGCTGAACTGAAACGCTGCCAACGGCACCCGTTCCTGCAAGACCAGTAGCAGGTACATTTGCTTTCCCAGTAACTGTTGTGGTGCCTACGCCTCCAGTTGCTGCAAGGCCAGTCACCGAAACATCGGCTGCGGCGTTTGCTGTAACAGTTCCAACGGCACCTGTTCCCGCTACACCAGTAACAGGTACATTTGCTTTTCCGCTAATTGTTGCAGAGCCAACTGCTCCTGTCGCAGCTACACCAGTCGGAGACACATTAGCCTTTGCAACGACTGTAGTAGTACCAACGGAGCCTGTGGCAGCTAACCCTGTGACGGAGGCGTTTGCTCCCGCAGTAGCCGTAGCTGCGCCAACTGACCCAGTTCCCGCTACACCAGTGGTTGTGACATTAGCTAATCCTGTAACAGTTACAGAGCCAACTGACCCAGTAGCTGCAATTCCCGTGACAGAAGTGTTTGCTTCTGCAACCACAGAAACAGAACCCACTGAAGCTGTAGCGGCTAGTCCTGTGACGGGCGTGTTTGCTTCTGCAACTACAGTTACAGAGCCAACTGAAGCTGTAGCCTTGGGTAGATTAGTCTGACCCCAAGGCATCTCGCCCCAACCAAAGCGGGACCAACCGCCAATTGGAACGATGATGTCTGCCATTAGGCTATCCTGATAATCGCGTTACTTGCGTCCGCTGTTGGAAATACAACTGTAAAATCACCTGCGGTAGAAGTTTTATCACCACCAAAATCAAGAACCACAACAGTGGGATCCCCTGATGCACTGTCATTAAAGATCAACGCACCACGAGCCGTGACTGTTGCTGTACTAAAAGTAAGATCAGAGAAATCAGTGAGTGCTGTAGTTCCACTTGTTGATGGGTCTACACGAGTAAGAGCCGCACCTTTTGCTGTATATCCTGTACCAGACACTTCGTTTGAAGTGGTGTATGCTGTAGTTGCAGCGGTAAAAGAAGCACTGTTTGTATAGAGTGCAAGATTAAAGGTGCTACCTCCGCTGTTTAAAAAGTTGTGCTTGGCTTCAAGAAGCTCCTTCTTAAAGCTCGTGCACATGAAGTTACCTGAAAAGGCCATGTCACATTCTCCTTATAAGTTCTGCAAGGTCGGGATGACCTGCGTCTTTGATTGCATTATATACAGTAGTTCTATCACTTTTAACAGCTTCTCGTAAGTAAAACCCTACCAACTGTACGATACGTTTTCGAAAAGCATGAACTTGCTCTTGTATTGCAGGATGTGTACTGTCCGAAACCGAAATAATTTTATCTGCACACCGTTCTGCTATTTCTTCTGGCGTAAAGCCACGGTTCTGAGTGGTGTGAACCTCTACCTTAAAGTCTTTCGGTAAATCTATATTTAATTCTGGTATCATGTTCTTGGCTTCCTAATCTGACCATAACGATACTCATCCACAACTTCTTGAGCTTCACCAAGGTTTTTCAATCTTGTAATTCCCTCTGCATATCGTTGGTTATACATCTGCATTAAGTTAGGATCACCTTTCATATAAGTATACGCTTCGATTAACGATGCATACAATAAAGTAATCTCAGCGTTTTCTGATAGCCACGTTGTGCCGCTACCTGCACCAGCAGTCAGAGAGGCGGGTCGATATAAATACTGAAGTTCTACCACATAAGCAGCATCGGGAGTTGGCGCGATAATAAAATTGCCCACATCAAATTGTGCGTAATACTTGGGCTGTCCTGTAGTGGTCGCATCAGGAGTGTATGTTTGAACAAAGTCCAAATCTTTAAACAATAGAAACTCTTTGGCCCCACTTACCTCAATACTTAAAGAAAAAGGTGCAAGAAAATCAGTAGGAGCAGCTAAGAATTTGTTGCCTGTGGTCATAGCACCACCTGCATTTTTTTGAAACAGGTTGAGTTGTATACTTTTAAGAATACGTTCTTCCGCTAGACGAATAAACAAAGGTAGATTGTTTACAAAGGTTGTTTCATCATTCTCTGTATAATCTTGTATCGCGGTCTTTAACTCGTCGAATGTCATAGTCATGTCGTCACCGTAACGCTACCGACCTGGCCTATGGCTCGAACACGTTCTAAGTTAGGTGCTTCAACTGTCGGAACATCGACATACACCTGTAACGCTTCCGCCTTATCAGGTCGTGGGTTTTGCAAGGCTTGAGGATCTGGCCCCACTCGAATAGGCTCTAACTGTGGATGTTTTGGCTCAAATTCGTCAGGACCTACTAATGCACCCGTCCATTCACGCTTCATCTCACGCAAACGAAACCTGAACCCTGATCGATCAGAGATACCAAATGCTTTACTGCCTGATGCGTATGCCATTAAACCCTCAAGTATTGAATGCTAGGTTGAAGTTTAAGTGGTGTACGTCCTTCGTCTTCGTCCGCTGCTCGTTGAAACTCTTCTTCGTACACAGCTTTTAAATACTGCAATCGTTCTGGCGCACGTTTCATACCGATGTAATATGCTAATCCAGCCACCATGCAAGGATAGAAACGAAAAGGCATATCAGTAGTATTAACAAGAGTATCAGCGTCTTCGATTCGTTGCACATAATAGTAAACTATCTGATCTGTTGAGTTTTCAGGAACAGCCCACAAGTTGATTACAGGAGCTATTTGTCTGTCAAAATAAAATTGAGAGGGTCGTCCTTGAGTGGTTTTGTTAGGCAGTGTTGCATATTCACCACGGCTAATTCTATCTATCTCATAGTCCGTACCATCTCTACGAAGTATAACTTCCAGGATATCTACCACATCTGTGCCAAGTGTTTCCTGCGCCTGACCTAACGTAAGCGTAATCGTTGCTTGTTTTACCGTCCAAAGATTTAAACCACGGTTCGCCCAATCGGCAAACATTATGTTCAACGATCTTCTTGCCGTTCGGGCATCATATCCTGTGCGAACCTCGAGACCACAGCGTTCGTACGCCTCCTCGACAATCTCGCCAACATCCATATTAAAATCTCGTGAACCTGAAGTAGTCATAGCATCAACTCAATTTTGGTTTTTGGTTTGTTTTAACCATTACACACCCACCGTTTTTATACCCCATACGAGAGGCGACTTGCGGTGCTGCTTTTTTTAAGGCTCTCATCCCAGCCCCTTTTTTTCCTTCAGGTATTTGTTTCTTGTTCATCTTCATCCTCCTGATTGTAAAGGTTATCGAAAACTCTATTCACATCTAGTGTATAGTCTAAATCACTTTTTGAATAGTGTATATGTTGAGAGGGTCTAAAGTCTGGTGCGCCCTCGCCCATCGCAAACCAAGCAGGGTGTGTCACACGAACTCGGTTGTTTGGTAGCGCAACAATATTACCCGTCCATTCTCCAGCATCTAAAAGCTGCATTACATGACTTTGTTTATGTTGAGCGGGATCATCAGCAATCTCACTGTCCGTATAGTCTACCGTAAATAAATATTTTGCAGGAAACATTTCACCGTTTATCTTAGCTAACCACGGGCATGGTGTGGCTCGATCTAGTGTGTATACCGCGTGATTATGGGAGGAACAGTCCCAAGGTTGAGCGTCATGCGTTGCCATCGGTTGAGGCCATTCTTCTAACGGTATATCTGCGACCAAGGCAGTTATAGGCATTCTTGCCCACATAGCTCCGCCGTGAATCGTATCTTCCTCTTCGCCCTCTGCCTCACATCCTGTGAAGATAACTTGAAAACTAAGACTTCTATTTGGTATGGTTGTAACTGCAACCACCATAGCATGGAGAAACTCGCCGTGATATTTCTCATGATTATGGGTGTACTCACGACGAACCCAAGCCTTAAAATAAGGTATATTACTTTGTAAGTATGACATTATGGTTAGAAGATCCTCACTGGCTTCATTCCTTGAGCCATTAATCCACCTGCTGCTGCCCCTTTAGACTGCACCTTACCACCGTTTGCCATTCCCTTGGGTTTGACTTTACCACCGTTCTTCATTCCCTTGGGCATAACCTTACCGCCGTTCTTCATTCCCTTGGGTTTGACTTTACCGCCGTTCTTCATTCCCTTGGGTTTGACTTTACCACCGTTTCGGTAACCTTTTTTCTTCATTGCCATGTTAGTTCTCCTTTTAAAAAACTCTTACTAATCCACCATTAGCCTTTTTATTTTTCCAACTAATGCGTTTTGATGATTTCTTTTTCTTTGCCGCAGATGTGCACTGAGCCATTGTTGGTCTACAAGCAGGATATCCTTTACGATTCTCCCCTTTTTGACGACCGCAAGGTTTACCCGTTTTACAGTCTACCCAACCCTTTCCATCGTTCTTAGCGAACCAGTCGCGTAAAGAATTTTTCTTTGCCATCAGAAATTCCTTGTAACTTTTCGTTTGCTTTCTTGCATAGCAGGTCCACATCCAGCAGCAATATAACCACCACCGTTAAGATTTCTTCTTGGTGGACGTTTTGGATTATCAATAGCTGAGACTACGCCACCGTCTGCTTTCTTTTGTTTCTTCGAGTTACCCCAGTTTTTAGCTCCAACCTTGCGACATTTAGAAAGTGCCCCTGAAGCGTATGCGCTGGGCCAAACCTTGTATCGGCTTTTTACCTTGTGGTAGCATGCGTCTTTTTTTGTTTTTGCTTTTTTTGCCATTAGTTATCTCCTTTGGAGGCTTGGAGATTTGGAAGGGCATCTGTCCACGACTGATCATAACTTGCTTGCCTCTCTGTCAAAGTCTCTACCGCTTGAACTAAATGATCTATTTTTACGTCCATAACTTCTGTCCGTTTATCCACAGTAATCAATGTAGATATCATCCACACCAGTCCCGCTGATCCTAATGTTAAACCCGCGCCCCAAAACAAAAGCTGTACGTTTTTATCCATTCTCTCTACCACTGCTTACAGGACCAATATTTGGCCTTTAATTTATCAAGAGTGCCTTTGTCACATCCATGCCTTGCACGAAATGATTTCCTGGCTTTTGGATTAGACTTTCGGATCTTCATATTAGCATCTCCGAAACGAACAATCTTTTCTTTACCTTTGTCACATGCTTTGACAACAAACTTCTTGCCGCCAGAAACTTGACGTTTTGGCTTGTTGCACTTCATCCTTGACTTGTCGATCTTTGCCATAACCGTTCCAAATTAAGTAGCAGCGGGTTTTATCCCGCCGCTAAAAATCAACCAAACATACCTGTTATCGAGGTTATGTTAGTTAGGGTAATATGACACTCATCGTCAAAGATGATGCCGTGATCTGGAATGGAGACTTGAACCCAGTCACTGGTGTTAAACACCACGTCCAACTGAGTTGCGCCACCACTGCCATTTTTAAACACAACCTGTGGAGAACCAGAACTAGCGGTTTTTACTATAAACGCTTTCAATCTAGTTCGACCACTTTGCAGTGTTCCAGTAGCCGTAGCTGTTTTAGCAAAAATAGAAGCAGCCATTTAACATCTCCTATTAAGGTTGAATAGCCGTATTAAACGCTTGAGCATACATTACTGTTATAACAACTGATCCCGCATTCGTACCTGCGCTTGAGGTAGCTGTTAGTTTTAAATCGGATGTACCAGTGTTCTTCCATGTAAGTGTACCACCACCAGAAGCACCTAATGCTTTAATACCTACAGTAGTTCCAGAAGCGACTGCGTTAACGAGTGTTGCTGCACCGCCTACCGTATCACCAACACTAATATTTGTTGTAGTGTTAGCCGCCACTTCTAAATCAATAATTATGTCTACGATTTTTGAGTTAGCAGGAATTACTACCGTTGTGGCTTCTGCTGCAACAGCACCACCAGATATATCCATTACATGTTGCTGAGTCATGACGACATAACCAACGTTTGCTATGTCTGATCCAACTGTAGTTCCAGTTGTGTTTTTAATATTACCAGCCCGAATCGGACCTGAAAAAGTTGTCGTACCCATGTTGATCTCCTGTCTAGGGTTAGTCAGTCACACCATGTGACTGTCAGGGATACAAACAGAGTACCTTATCTTTAAACAAAAAGAAAGGGGCAACCGAAGCTGCCCCTTAGTTCAGGGAGGAGGTGTATGAAACACCACCTACACTATAACATAAATTTATGCACCTGGCGAACCAAATACTGCGCGTGGGTCACTAAAGCCGAAGCTGTAACGCTCACGAGCCTTAAAGCGCATGTTGCCTGTGTCGAAATCAGCTTCCATGCCAGTAGTCATTGGCGTACGTTCGAAGTTGATAAATCCACGAGGCGCGTCTGTCATGACGAAGAACGCATCTGGGTCCGTTAGGAAGTCGTTAACGGCATAACCGTTTGGCAACATACCCATTGAACGTAATGCATTGGTGTCATTGTCGGCTGTGCCAACACGCAAGTTTGATACCATCAAACGCTCTGCAACGAATTGCAGTTGACGTGGGATGAGCAACTTGGTGCCGCGCAACGCGACTTTGAGACCACGCTCGTCAACAAATCCTGCGATACTGATAAGAGCATCTTCAAGAGATGTCTCATTCAAATCCGCAGCAGTTGCTGGTTCGTTGGCAAATGTACCACCTGAAGTAAGCGGGTGATCCGTTGCACAAAGCGCAACACCGTCACCACCAGCAGATGCGCCAGCAGTAAATGCGTTGTTAAGAACCGCAGCGGCCTTAACTTGCTTTGTGTGTGCCATTGAACGAGCCAACGCACGAGTATAACGTGAACCAAGACGATCATAAAGATTGTCTTCGATAGCTTCCTCAGTGATTGAGAATGCCAACGCTATTGTTTCGTGGTTGTAACGAGCAGTATATGCTTCGTTAGCGTCGTCGTAGTTGATTGCAGAACCTTCCGATTTGGTTGGTGCTGCGCCGAAACCACTCAACATAACCTCTTCTTCGAATGCACGATCCGAGGATTCTGTTGTGTAAATCTCTGCATGTTGGTTTTCGTACCTATCGTACTCCATACCAAACAAGGCGTTGAGACCAGGTTCCAACTCTTTCGCTAGTTGAGCGCGAGATATAGCCATAAGTTAGTCTCCTTATACGCCAGTCGTTGAAACAGTGCCACCTGCAATCGCGCCATTGGCGGAATTGAAGGAGTTGTTTAAACGAACAATTACAGGGATACCAGCCGCAGTAAAGTCTGAGTTGTCTGGGTCATCTTGGATGCCCATAATTCTCAGATTTAAATTAGCAGTGGTGGCGATTGTGCTAACACCCAACTTAGCAGAAGAAATACCTGTGGTTGAAGAACCAGCAGCACCGTCTGCGAAGTTTGCGTTTGCGAACACATGTCCACGCGCAGTTGCCGCGCTAGTTAGCGAAGCGTCTGAACATATAACAAATGTTTGCATTGGGTTGTCATACACGAAAGCTTTGACGGGATGGTTAGAATCCGCGCCAGAACCAGGCCAGTTGTTTGAGAAAATTTTCTCACCACTGGTGGACGAAACGTATTCGCAACCCCAGAAAACACCCACGAGACCAACAGTGCCCCCAGCAGCCGCGCCAACTTTGTCAATAAAACCAGTTGAAAGCGGGATAACAGGAGAGCCTTGAAAGATCGTGTTTGTATTTCCAGAGGCGATACGATACTCGGTCGCACCAGTAGTGTTAGCAGCCTGACCGACTACTCCAATCGGGCGTAACCCGAATGCACCGTTAGTGTTTGCCATAGTAGCAATCCTCTAAGTTAGTCGGCGTCTCGTCTTGATCCGCCGAACGTTACACGACTTTGCCGATTATTTTGTATCGGCATTGAAGGATGTTGTTCCTTCATAAGGTCCTGATCTACAGCTACCATCTGTTCGCGGGTTCGGCTCCCGTAATACTCGTTTCTCTCTTGGGCTGTTTCGGCAGGAATACGGCACAGCATCAGACCACCTTGTCCTATGACGCCCTCGTATCGACCTTCGTCAATAGTTGGAGCTTCGTAGTCTGGATATTCATCTTTACGGACGGGTTCCCATCCTTCACGCAGCTTGGAGTTGACATTCATTTTGTCTTCCTCGCCACGCATTGCGACTCTTATCCAGCGATGCACGAACCCTTCAGGAGGGGGTGGTGCAGCAAGATGACTGGGCGGTGCCCATGGTGTTCTGCGCGTTTCATTTTCGCGTGTCGCGCTTTTGCGCGGTGTTCTAGTGTCAGCCATTATATCACTCCTTTACATACTTGGCGTATTCTTCGAGAGGTACGCCCAGTTTTTTCGCAATCGCTACTTGTGAGTGCGATAACTTGACCGACCTGCGCCCCTGTTTGTTAGTGCGGGATGCGGAATTACCAGCAGATGCGACCTGATTTCCACCCGATTTCTTAGCCGTATTAAACTTGTGCGGAAACTCCGAACGAATACGACCATCTATTTCAGTATAATACTCATCGCTGTTCGGGTCAAACCCTTCTTCTTCGACAAGTTGTTGATGTAGCGTAAAAGCAGCGGTGGTCATGATCTTATCGTTGCCAAACCACTCGTTCTTTTCAGCCCAGTCTTTAGCCTTTGGATCAACCTTTGCAGGGGTTTGAGCCTGTTGTGGCTGCGTTTGTTGTTGTGGCTGCGCTTGTTGATCGACCTGCACTTTTTGTTGTTGATCGACACGATTTTTTGCTGCTCCATACCGTTGTTTATCTATTGCAACTTGAGCAATTTGCTCTTGTGCAGCAAGCATTGCGTCTGAATCACCTGCTTCGTATGCCTGTTTATATGCAGTTTTTGCAGACTGTTCTTGTGTAGATAAACGGTTTCCATACTCGTTTAAGTATCCGTTATCTAATTGTTGCACTCGACCTTTAAGTTTATTGTTTTCATCCAATAACTTTTGCGCCATTCGCACCGCTTCTTCACGGTCACGTTGTTCATTTCTATAACGCTCGGTAAGTTTTTTGATACGTTTCTGTACCTTCTCGCCGTAATCTTCGAGTTCGTCATCACCTTCAGCAGCAGCTACCTCGGTCTTTTTTTCAACCTTTTCTTCTGCTTTAGTATCTTCTTTTTCTTCTTCTACAATAATTTCTTGCTCTTCAACTTCTTGTTTTTCTTCAGCCATAATCCTGCCCCTATACTTGTTTCACATCATCTGGTTCTAAAATTGTAGCAATAACCTCATCATCATTAATGATGCGGACTTCACCGCCGTCAATTTTAAAACGAGAACCTGAGTATCTGCCTATGCAAACCCATTGACCTTCTTCACACCAAGGTGCTCCATCAGGCCCGAACTTGTTTGGATCCTTGTATGCCAAAGGTCCTATTCGAAGAACGTATGCTACTACAGTAGCAATCGATTCCCGTTCTCGAACTTCGTCAGGAATGTATAAGCCGCTCGAAGTTTTAGATTTGCCTTGATACGGCATAACTAAAAGCCGCCAACCAGTCGGTTGTGGCAAACGTTCAAGTAACGGTTTATCTAAAAGGGATGGCTCTAGTACGCGCTCCTGTGCATCCACATACGCGCTATCAACTGCAACACCAGAGACTTCAGCTTTTGCAGCGTCTTTCTCTTTGTTCATTTTCTGCGCGACATGGTCAGGAAGATATAAAGTCTTCGACATCGTCTACGTTTTTCTCCAGCAGGGACTTGATTTCTTCACGAGCAAAAGAGAGTCCCCGTATCTCTCCTACTGACATTTTGTACTGTTCCCAATCTTTAACAGCACCATTAGCGAGGGAAAAAGATATATCCTTTTGCCGCTCTTCTAATTTTTTATACAAATATTTCGATAAGTCAATAACGTCCATTACATATTGTCCCTGTAGTCCTCTTGTGTACTATACATACTTTACACGTTTAGTCTATGAGTTCAAAATGTGGACCATCAATAAACGGACGTTTACCCTGCGACCTACGCAAATCAATGTAGGCATTCATGGCTTCTTCCATAGTTCCTTCCCACTTACGAATATCCATAGGATAACCTTTTTCTGGGACGGCCCATGCTGCTCCCCAACAAATAGGAACATTTAGATTGATAGCTGCTTCTTTGATTGCGTCAGCTAGATCATCGTACAGATTTAATTCCCAAGACGCCCTTGAGTTGACAAATGCCATAATATCAAAAGCTTTGCCCTCAAGATGTTTGCTTTTTAAAGTTTTCGATGCGCCCTTTGCCACAAGTTCTTTTTGCTCATCCAAAGTTCTCATCCCTTGAATCACTCCGAAATCTGTTTTTGTCAGTGTGATTGCCATTTTAACAACAGCCTGTAGCCTGTCATCAATACCTTCAAGCCTGTCAAGGCTTCTTCTGCTTAGTTTGAAACTCATGTCTTTTCCTTTCTAAGACTTGCCGCCGACATAACCACCGACAACACCGATGATACCTGTCAATGACATCTGCAATAAGCCAATGATATTTTCATCTAACTCACCGCCATGTTCATTTGCCATGGCAAACTCATCATAAATAATAAGGCCCAGTATGGACATAAGTCCCACCGCCATAACTAAAACAACTATATCTTTTATATAACTCATTATTTCTTACCCATTAATTGTTTGCCGCCCCTTATTCCTATAGCCGCACTGCATACAGCAAAAACTAACCAAGTGTACCACTCTGGTAATTCAGAGAGACGATCAAAGCCGTTTTTTACAACTTCTTCTAGACCAGGAATAAAACATAAAATTACTGGAATCATTACTACAATAGTTATAAATTCGTCTTTCCACGAGTTCTTTGTGCTCTCTGCCATAATCCTTTCCCAGTCGGCGGTAGAGGTTTCTTTTGACATCAAAATGGCAGCTTTACTTTCTGCCTCAACAAGTTTTAATTTTGCACTAGCTGCGGTTTTATCTGCCTTACCTTGTATCCAGCTTCCAGCAAGATTTGCTATTGGACCAATAGCGTTTCCTAATAACTGTCCTATCATTTCTCACCCTCCATACTCATGGACATTTTTTTATCCGCCTTTGCAGAGTAAGCATTGAACCCCATAAATGCAGCAACAACACCACTAGCAGCAATAACATAAACGGATGCGATATCTGTAATTAACGCTGCGGCCTGATCAAAACCAAGAACACTAGCAAGTAATATAATAAACGGATAAATTAACATCCCTGCCAAAGCAAAACCTGTAAATCTTCTTTCGGCATTACGTTTCAAATCACGGTCTATCATCTCTAACCGTCTATCTTCTAAAGCTATTTTATTCCATTCTACTTTTTCAATGACACCATTTCCGTTAGTGTCTGCCTTGTCGAACTCTGTCATTTGCATAATCCTGTACTATTCTTCGATCATAACCTAAAATAATTAATTTGCCAAACTTATCGTATGCTGCGAACTTCTTGCCACGTTCTATTATTGTTGGCTGTTCACTTCTAGGCAGGTCACCTTCATTGAGTTGTGTGTTACCATTATCTTTGCTTTTTCTGCTTGGTCGAGGCATTCCTGTTTGTCCGAATAAGTCCCTATTTGGTAATACTGTAATCGATCTGTGCTAATAAAATGTAAAAAAACTAAAACGTAAATCATGGCAAGTAGTCCCAAATATCTAGCCAACCCATATGATGCAAATAAGCCGTAGATCCAATAAGAGCCGCTGTGAGAAGCAAAACAATAGATACGGCAGTAAGTGCCAAGTCAGCACGTTCCTGTGCCTCACGTCGCGCCCTAGCCTCTGCCTCACGTTTTTCTGCTAGAACTTCTTTACGGATCTTCAAAAGTTCTAACCATTTTGACCTCCCATAAGTTTGGGTAATCCACTCCTGTAATTCAGCTTCAGCAGCCGCATTATTTCTTAAAGTGGCCCAACGATCAAAAGCAGTCTGCGAAACACTTTTGCTTGAAACACCTTTTTTCTGTAATTGTTTTTTAGCTGCATCTGTTGCATCGAAGAATTGACCAATCTGTTTACTAAGTCCAGCTATAGACTTTCCAGCAGCAAGTCCTGTTTTTATACCTGCAAGGATTGTTAACGGGTCCATGTTAAATCCCGTCTTTTCTTGTAAACTCCACAGTCTTTTCTAATACAGCTATACGAGCTTGCAGCTTTACAATAGCCATCATGTGCGAAGCCATAGACGCAGTTTCATCATGCAATACATCAATGTCACCCCATAGTTCATCATCAGCTTCTTCCATATCATCATAAAACTCAGCTAATATATCTACCATTTCTTCTATTTTTTCCGCATTTTGCTGTACGTCACGTATTAAATTTGTTTTATCTGCCTGATTGTTTTGGATAGTCAATCTTTCTACTTCAGAACTAAGTCCTTCTATAACGGAGGCTTGATTGCTTGCATACCAAATACCTCCCCCAATGGTGCTTACAATTGCTATAACCATTGTTCCAGCAGTAAGTATATTAACCTTGGGCAGGTCCATGGCTAACTCCGTTTGGCAACGGCTTGTCGTTGCACTTCAATCCGTTCACGATTTACTTGGTTTCTATTTCCAGCAATCTCTTCCTGACTCTCAATACGCGCTGCATCGGTTGCCGCTTGCTGTTGTAATTTTGCAGCATCCATCATGACATCCGCTTCGTCCGTTTGAGACTTACGCTGCAAGTCTTGTTGCTTTAAAGCAAGCTCCTGCATACGGATTTGTACAAGAGGATCAGCCATAGGATCTTGTCCTTGTGGTGTGATCTCCGCCAATGTCTCCTGCATGATCTGCATCTCCTGCAAGGCTACCATCTTCTCTACCTCGGCGGGATTCTGCATCTCTCTCTGAACTTCCATGATTTTCTGCTGCGCTGCCTGTGGATCTACCGCACCCATCTGAGCATTTAATTGCACCTGACTGATCAATCCTTGAATCTCTGTCATAACTAACTGACGTGCTTTCATGGCGATATGTTCTTGCAAGTGAGAATAAAATGTACCCATGACCTGTGGTGATGTCATAACCAATGGCGTCTTCATAAACATGACGTGGATCTTAATGTGTGCATCGTGATCCTGATCAGGAAACGCTTGCAACAACTGACCCATTAAGCCTTTGGCATTCTCCAAGGCAGGGTCCATCGGCTGTGGCTGCGGCGGCGGAGGGAGAATCTCATCGATGTTCTGGACCTCGAGGGCCTGATACATTCGACGATAAGCCGCATGCAGATTATGCATCTGAGGATTTGACTGAGCTAACTGCAATTGAGTTTGTGCTAACGTCACCCTTTGTGCCATGGAGAATATGTTTGGATCGCTGACAGGAATGATATCAACACGATCATCAAAGTCTGTAGCCTTGATTGATTGCTCCCCACCCGCAACCTGATATGGATACTCAGGCGGTAGGTTCTCGGCAATAATTCTAGCTAGAATACGGAACTCTGTTTTCTGTGCATAGTGCAACCGTTTGTGGATAGCCGACATAACTTTCATGCCACGTTCCAACATCGCCATGGTTGTACCCACAGGCGTCTCTTGGTTCATGTTGCTAACCTGTTGGTCAGCCAATGACACAAAACGTCTACCGCCCTCGATCAACGCACCAAGCAGTTGTGCAAGCGTACCTGACGGTTCTTTGTATGGCAGCGGTATAATCGAGTCTCTGATGTTACCACCAGGAGCGTCAATGTCTCTCCACTCACCTGGCTGCAATGGCTCGTCGTCATTTCGTACTCGAACACCACGCGCCTTGAAACCTGCTGGCAAGTTCGCCAACGTACCCGCATCGATCAACTGACGAAGAATACTGGTCGCTGCACGGCCCAATCCACCAATCATGTGAATCAAACCGAAACCATAAAAACCAAGACCAGGCATAAACCTGTAATGCACAAAGTATTGTTGCTTCTTGGCTAGTTCACCACCCTCTTCGAAGTTTCTTCGAATACCTAGAATCTGTCCTGATGACTCGTCTATTGTAACTATATAAGGAAGTTGAATGCCTGTCGGCTCTCCATCTGGAGACATGTCCTCGAAACCCTCGATGTCCAAGTCCACATGCATTTCCAAGATTGTATATACGTCATCCGCATACGTCTTGCTTGTGCCCTGTATCTCATCAACCTTCTCACGAACCTCGTCTGGCGCGTGATCACTCGAAGACAACTCCACATCGCGGTAGAAACCAGCAACCTGCATCTTACGAACCTGATTGTAATCCATTCGTAGAACATGCGTAACTCGAGGAGACGTTTGTAAATCACTAGCGTGATACGGCACAACCAAATCTTGAGCAGGAATAAACTTAGACACAGGCCGCTGTTTGGCCTCGTCGTAGTAAACCTTCTTAAATGTAGAACCTGATAGGGGTAAATAAAATAACAACTGATCCATGTCAGGATCGAACTCTTCCATCACTTCCATGATTTGATAGTTCATAAAATTCTTTACGCGCTGGGCTTGTGCCTCACGCTCTTGGTTCTGCATGCCAAGGATCTGTGTCTGTACAGGTCCACCTGCTGGAAGTAGTTCCTTGTAGGCTTGCGCTTGGAACTGTGTGACGCTCTCAGCTATCAACGGGTGTGTTACCCCACTGGCACCCTGAAACGGCTCTGTACGCTCCTGCTGCTTGATGCCAAGCTGATCTAAACCCTTAGTGTATGACTCTTCCCATTCGGACCTCGACTCTTGGTCTTCCTCATATGCTGCTCGTAATTCACTGGACAACTCTCCAAGATACCCATCGTCCAAAAACTCCGACAAGTTTGCACCGTGCTCCATCGGAGCTTCAGCCTCTGCTTGTTGTATCATATCCGCCAGAGCCTGTACTACAGCCGTGCCGTCCTCTTGGGAGATAACTTCCGCACCCCCCGCAAAGTCTTCTGCTTGTGGTATCGATACATCAACAGAAG
>UEXM01001371.1_pt1 | contig 20838 bp, 21 predicted proteins | sample 1796661 | NCBI WGS metagenome assembly UEXM01 (sample SAMEA4772469, study PRJEB27181) | metagenome | reverse complement strand
CAGTTTGGCGGCTTTGGCTTGGCGACAAGCCTAAGTTTGTCGGGCATTATTGGGAATGCGTACACTTGGCGCACATATTCTCAAAGGAAACGTTTAGAATTGAGAAGGTTAAACCATGACATATGACAAGCGTCACGGTGGAGCATGGGATAGAGGTAGTGCAGACAGTTACTACAGAAGGCCATACAGCCCACACAAATACGTCGCTGGCACCATGACAAGCGACAAGGTGGTAAGCCTGTCAGCAGCCGATTTAGAAGCTTACAAGGCAGGTTGGCAGGATAACGAAACTTTAGGGTGGTTCAAAGAATGGTAAAGCAACAGACAAGCAAGCAAGCGTTAACCGCCAACCGGATAGCGGCAACGGTAACAGCAGCCAAACCTGTTCGAATTGGTGGCGTTTCAGTGTTAGATTTCAGCGCTCGATCAAAGCGCAGGTTTACAGGTTAGGGACATACTATATCAAATTAGAGACAAGCGGTTGTGTGCAATTTGCTCACGGTCGCTTTTCTTTTGTTGTACTATTACGGATTTGAATTAAGTCTTAGGAATGGTTGCGCTCTCGCTTAGCGAGTGTCAAGCAAAAGTTCCACACGTATTAAGAACTGTGGCATAAACAGCACAATCAGGTCGATTATCCTTGAGTGTTGCGCAAATGTTACACAAATGGGACCCTTATATTTATCTCAAATTGTATGAGTCTCCGTTGGTATGCACCTTGGTCTACAACATAAGTCAAAACCTTCGACCCCTATTAGGAGCGGCACTCAGCAGCACTACCTTAGTAGGCAGGGGGCATACTGTAGCATTAATATCACACTACAACAATATTTTTATAAAACAACAAGAAATATTCTCTGAGACCCCTTTACTTTTACCCCAAAAGAGGCTTATACTATAGTAAGGCTATAGATTAGCCAGAGACATAATTCATATCAGGTTTAATTACTAATTTGATTATGATCTCGATAAAGGCTATAGCAGAACTATAGTATGTGGTTTTCTAAATCCCTAGATGTATCTTAATTCTGTAGCAAGGTCTGTAGTATGCCAGCGGCACTTCCTTATAAGAAAGCGATTGCCAATCGAATCCGCAAGATGATTCGAGATGGCGTAGCTATGAAAGACATCATGGTATCCATTCAAGAGCTACAGGATGCACCTAGCTCTTTTGCTACCTTCTACAAGACCTATGGTCAGGACATCGCACAAGAGCGTTCTGATATTGTAGGTCAAGTAGGTAATGTAGTAGTGCAGCAAGCACTAGATGGTGACTTCAAGTCTCAGGAACTCTTTCTCCGTAGTAAGGGTGGTTGGTCCCCTAACTCCACTCTTAATGAGAATGAGCAAGATACTGATGCTGATACTGATGAGTCTGCTATTGACGCCCTTATGACTCTCTTAGGCAAATCCCGTGACCCTTCCGATAACAGCGAATGACCTACGACAACTACCTGATGAAGAAGTAGCATCCATCATGGCCCAGCTAGGGCCAGCTAAAGCGGAAGAGTTACAACACACTTGGGAGTTCTGGGCTAGACCCAACCAGATGGAGCCTACAGGCAACCACTGGGATATTTGGGTAGCATTAGCAGGACGAGGCTGGGGTAAGACCAGAGCCGGAGCAGAGTGGGTAAGACACCGTATCCGCAAAGGCGACAAGATCGTACATTGTGTAGCACCAACAAAGGGTGATGTACGGAAGGTCATGGTAGAGGGCGATAGTGGCCTTCTTAATGTATGTTGGAAGGGTGATAAGACCTACCGTGGTAAGCATGTTGGCTACCCAGAATGGTCTCCTACCAATAACACAATGACTTGGGAGAATGGGGCTAAGGCTGTATTCTTTTCGGCGGAAGACCCAGAGCGTCTTCGTGGTCCACAGGCTTACTCTGCATGGTGTGATGAGCTTTGTGCTTGGCGGAATGCCCAAGAGACTTGGGATATGTTGCAGTTTGGGTTACGTCTCGGTAGACATCCACAAGTGTTTATCACTACAACCCCTAAGACCACCAAGCTACTGAGGACGATATTAGGTGATGAGAAGACGGTAACGTCTACAGGCTCCACCTATGATAACTCTGCTAACCTAGCCTCTACGTTCCTTGATGCAGTTAGGAAGACGTATGAAGGCACTAGACTTGGTAGACAAGAGCTTTACGCTGAAATCCTTGATGAAGCCTCTGGTGCCTTGTGGAGTCGATCAGGACTTGCACAGGTAGAGGTTGAAGCAGATAAAGTACCTGACTTAAACCGCATTGTAGTATCTATTGACCCTGCCATTACAAGCAACAAAGAGTCAGATATGACTGGTATTGTTGTAGCAGGGGTTGACGTAAATGGTATCGCTTACGTTCTGGCTGACCACACAGGTCGCTACACACCCCAGCAATGGGCTGCGAGGGCAGTGTCACTCTTTGAAGAGTATCAAGCTGACCGGATTGTCGCCGAACGTAATCAGGGCGGAGATATGGTTCGCCACACTCTCCACACAGAGTCTGAGACGGTCCCTGTCAAGCTAGTCCATGCTAGTCGAGGCAAGATGGCCCGTGCTGAGCCAGTCTCCGCCCTGTATGAACAAGACAAGGTACGTCATGTAAAGGGTCTCAACGACCTTGAGGACCAGATGGTCACTTGGGAGCCACTAGGCTCCGTAGGATCACCAGACCGCCTTGACGCCCTTGTATGGGCTATTACGGACCTATCTCTACAGGGCTATGCCAAGCCCCAATTAAAGCTGGCGTATAGCTCTGCGAAAGGACTTAGATAATGCCCAAGAAGCTATCGGAGACAGAAGCCAAGAAGATTCTTGGTGTAGCTGGTGACAACACCCATAACGGTCAGATTCGAGCGGATGAGTTCCTACCGGAGCTTCGTGGCAAGAAGGCCATCCGCAAGTACCGTGAGATGCGTGACAACGACAGCACCATCGGTGCAGTTATGTATGCCACTGAGCAGGTGCTTCGTGATGTAGAGTTGAAGGTTGTACCCTGCAATGATACACCAGAGGCCAAGAAGGAAGCAGAGTTTGTTGAGTCTGTCTTAGATGACATGGACCACACTCTTGACGATCATATCGCAGAGGCTTTGTCTTCTTTGTCGTATGGCTTTGCTTGGTTTGAGGTAGTATATAAGCGTCGTAGTGGCCCACAGTTCCGTAGCTACAAGAAGTATTCCAAGTACGATGATGGCCGCATCGGTATCCGTAAGTTGGCCTCTAGAGCGCCTTGGACTGTATCCAAGTTTGATGTAGACCAGAAGTCCGGTGATGTCTTAGGTCTCTATCAGGAAGGCTCACAGTTTGGTAAAAGCCATTATATCCCGGCTAATAAGTCTCTATACTACAAGACCACTGCAATTAACGGCGACCCTAGTGGTCGTAGCATTCTTCGTAATGCTTATACCTCTTATGAGTATCTGAACAACCTTCAGTCCATTGAGGCTATTGCAGTGGAACGAGAGCTTGCTGGTATCCCAGTAGCCCGTATTCCCTCGGAGTACCTCTCTAGCGATGCTACAGCCTCTCAGTCGGCTATCCGCTCAGACCTACAGCAAATCCTCCGAGACGTAAAGTTCAACGAGCAGGGTTACATTATCCTTCCGAGTGATACCTACCCTGATAAAGATGGTAGCCCAACCAACGTCCGCCTGATGGACATAGAATTGATGTCCTCTAGTGGTTCACGCAATATCCAAATCGACCCCATCGTTAGCCGTTATCAGCACGATATTGCTCGTAGTGTTCTCTCTGAGTTTCTTCTCCTTGGAGCGCACAGCGCAGGTGGCTCGTATGCGTTATCTAAATCTAAGACCGACCTCTTTCTTCGTGCCTTGGAGAGCTACATTAGTGCCATCACTGATGTACTCAACAAGCAACTCGTAGAGCGCCTTTGGCAACTCAACGGGCTTTCCTACGATACTATGCCGTACATCAAGGCTGGTGATGTAGCACCGCACGATCTTCGTGAGATTGCAGCCTTCCTTCGTAATCTGAATGGTGCAGACATTAACGTCTCTGACCATCCAGAAGTTATTCAAGACCTCATGGACATTGCGGAACTCAGCTATGAACCTAATGAAGCTCCCCGGCGAGATGTACAACCGGATGAAACAGAACGCCCGGATCAAGAGTGATCTTCAGACACTCTATTCGATGACAGACCGAGAACTTAACGATATTGGTCTTTCCCGTGGTTCTATTCGGGATGCCTTCTACAAAGGAAAGAAGTAATGCCCTTCTCTACTAATGCAGACCTCCCCAAAGCAGTACGACAGACTGTCCCAGAAGAGAACCAAGGTAAGTTCCGTCAGGTATTCAACTCTGTCATGGAAGACACTGGCTCTGAGCAGCGTGCCTTTCGTGCTGCTTGGTCTTCGGTAGAGAAAGTAAAGACTTCCACCTTGGCAGAAAAGGCTAAGAACTGGAACGCACGTCATGGCGCTAAGAAGGGCAACATCAGTGCTAAGACCCTTCGAGCAGTCTATGACCGTGGTATCGGTGCATACAAGACCAACCCCGGTTCTGTGCGCCCTAACGTAACATCTAAAGAGCAATGGGCAATGGCCCGTGTAAACAGCTTCCTTAAGATTGCTGCTGGCCAGAAGGCTGTAAGCCATGATAAGGATTTGTTGCCGGGTCGCACAGAGAAGGCTGAGTTTCGTGGTGAGAAGGTCTCCCTAGATAAGCCATTCCGTCTGCCTAAAGGCTCTACTAAGAAGTTTGGTGTTTACGTCAAGTCCGGTGACAAAGTGAAGAAAGTTACCTTTGGTAGCCCCACTATGGAAATCCGTCGTGACGACCCAAAGGCCCGTGCTAACTTCCGGGCTAGACATAATTGCGACAGCAAGACTGATAAGACCACTGCTGGTTATTGGTCCTGTAAAATGTGGGAGTCTGGTTCTTCTGTGAGCGATATGCTCGCAAAAGACGACAAGGACTTTTCCCCTCATATGATGTATGACCCTAAAACGGGTAAGGGCAAAAAAGCCAACACTTATGAGGAACACCTTCGCCTTTCTGAGATGGGCTACGTCCACAAGTCAGACAAAGAACAAACGAACCTAGAGGGTCAAATCCTTAAGACAGACGACGAACAACGTCTTGTCTACGGTTGGGCCTCGGTCATCACTGAAGACGGTAAGCCTCTGGTAGACCGCCAAGGTGATGTAATTGAAGCCGACACTATGGTTAAGGCCGTGAATAAATTCATGGAACATATTCGTGTTGGTAAGATGATGCACAAGGGGGATCAGGTGGGTCAAGTTGTCCACTCGATGCCACTCACTAATGAGATTGGTGAAGCCTTGGGCATTTCCAGTAGCCGTGAAGGTTGGATCGTAGCATTGAAGGTATTCGATGATGAGGTCTGGTCTCTGGTAAAATCTGGCCAACTTACGGCCTTTTCTATCGGCGGCAAAGCTAAGAGGAAGGAAGTAAATGACTAACATCCTACTCGACTTGGAGTTGGACGAATTGTCACTTGTTGACCGTCCTGCTAATCAAGCCGCTACAATCTGTCTTATTAAAAGGGACGAAAGCATGGAAGACATGGAAAAAGGGTACGACTCTTACCTCGATGAGCGTAAGTCGTACTACATGGGTAAGGGCATGGGTGAAGACGAAGCCATGAAGAAGGCTAAGGAAGAACTCGAAAAGATGTCCGCTGACGAGAAGAAGGAGCTTATGGCTCGCCTTAACAAAGCTGACGAAGCTGAAGTAACAGAAGAGGCTGTAGATCAGTCCGAACTGTTCTTGGCTGAAGTTGACGCTCTTAAGGCAGAAGTCTCCCGCCTCTCCAAGGCCCTCGAAGACAACGGTTACGTTGTTTCCGAAGAAGAAGTTACGAAGGCTGAAGAGCCTGAGTATGTAGAATTTGACGGTGAGAAGGTTGTCAAGTCTGACATCCCGGCCCCCGTCCTCAAAGCTCTCGAAGAAGCAGAGATTGCCAAGCGTCATATCGAGCTTAAGAAGCAAGCTGACGAAATCCTGCCTAACTTCGACAACGAAATTGCGGCCACGCTCTTGGCTCATGTAGCTAAAGACGACGCAATCGTAGAGGCTCTCAAGGCTGCTGATGCAGCAATGGGTGCTTCAATGCAAGAGATCGGTGAAGCCTCTGTAGAAGCTGATATGGCTTCCCCACAGGACAAACTGGACTCTATGGTAAAGTCCTACATGGACGAAAACGCTATTGCCAAGTCTGGCTACGCTAAAGCATACGCTGCTGTAGCCAAGACCGACGAAGGCAAGGCGCTCATTTCCAAGCTCTACAAAGGAGAGTAAATCATGGCGACGAATGCTGGCCGCTTTAACACTATTTCTCTTGTCGCAGACGAGACCTTGACGGCCCACACTTTTGTGACCCTTTCTAACGATGCTCAGGCTGCTTATGTAGCCACTGTTGGTGACGACGCTATTGGCGTTACCTACGGTGCTGCTGCTGCTGGCAAAATGGTTACCGTACAAATTGACGGTATCGCAATGGTAAAAGCCAACGAAGCTATTACCGCTGGTGCTGCTGTAAGCACCGATGATGCTGGCGAAGCAATCCCTGCCGCTTCTGGCGAAGCCCGTTTGGGTTACGCTCTTGAGGCTGCCGGTGGTGCTGGCGAAATCATCTCGGTACTTCTGAAGCCTGCTGGCGCAGATGCTGCGTAATTGAATAGCAAACAGGAGAAATAAAAATGCCTTTGCTGACCCCATCTAGCGTGCATATTGATGCACCATTGTCCAACCTGACGCTGGCTTACGCTCAGTCTCAGGAAAACTTCATTGCAGATAAAGTCTTCCCTACCGTAGGCGTAGACAAGCAGTCTGACAAATACTACATCTACAGCCGTGCTGACATGAACCGTACTGGTGATGTTAAGAAGCTGGCACCTCGTACCGAAGTAGAGCGTATCGGCATGTCGGTTTCCAGCGACAGCTACTTTGCTGACGTGTACGGTCTCGGTATGGATTTCGATGAGCAAACTCTTGCTAACGAAGATGCTGCTCTGGACATTCGTTCTGCTGGCGCTCAAACGCTGGCTATGCGTCTGATGATCCACCGTGAGAAGCAGTTCGCTGACACCTTCTTTACGACTGGTGTTTGGGGTACTGACCGCACTCTGTCCGGCTCTAATCAGTGGGACAACGCAAGCTCTACTCCTATTAAGGACGTAACCCTTGCTTCTCGTACTATCCAGCTTGCTTCTGGCGGTTTCCGCCCGAACACTCTGGTTGTAGGTCGTGAGACGCACGATGCTCTGGTAAACAACGCAGACATTATCGCTCGTTTGAGCGGTGGCGCTACTGTTGCTAACACAGCACTCGTAACCAAGGCGAAGCTGGCAGAAATCTTTGAGGTAGAAAACTACTACGTCATGGAGTCTGTGCAGAACACTGCTGCTGAAGGCGCTGCTGAATCTACCTCCTTTATTGGTGGTGACTCTGCAATGCTTTGTTACACCCCTTCTTCTGCTGGTCTGATGTCTCCTGCGGCTGGTCTGACCTTCGCATGGAACAGCATTCCGGGTGCTAACAACCTTGGTATCACCGTTGAGTCCTTCTCTGACGACGCTCTCAAGCGCCAGCAGATTGCTGAGATGATCCAAGTTAAGATGTCCTACCAGATGAAGATGGTTGGCTCTGAGCTTGGCTACTTCTGGGCTGACTGTGTAGCATAAGGGACTAGAGTATGACACCCGACTACTCTCTTCTTCCTTTTCAACTTAACTGGGTCCAACTCGTTAAACAAGAGTTTAAGGGGTATGGAGCCGAATGGAAGCGAGGGGATGTCTTTGACTGGCAACAGCGAAGCATCCCTTGGCAAGACGTGATGTCTCTATTCAACCGGGGTCTCCTCATGCAGGAGGCTCCGACTGAATCCAACCAGAAGGTTGTAGTAGGAGATGGTCTCGATGAACTAGGCCCCGATGAACTTAAGGTTATTGTAGACAACATTAACACTAAGGTCAAGGTGTTCACCAAGACAGAGCGTGAATACAACACAAAGAAGTGTAAGGCTTCTACGGTCACGAAGAAACAACGTGGTCATATCCGTACTTGGCGTAACAGCCCTTGGTCAGATTGGGAGCAAGCATAGTGTCAGACTTTACCTACGATATTGACGATCTTAATACCACCACTGCGACTGGCCGTCGCAATGCAGTACGTTTTCTCGTAGGTGACACTGATCCACTTGACGTACAGGTACAAGACGATGAAATTGCTTTTGTTCTTACTGAGTCCAGTAATAATGTTTATGAGGCTGGTGCTTATTGCTGCCGAGCTATTGCAGCTAAGTATAGCCGCCGTGTTGACACTGAGCTTGATGGCGCTCTTAGCGCTAGTTACTCTGATCTTCACACCCATTACATGGCCCTTGCGGAAACTCTTGAGTCTGAGTCCAAAAGACAGTCCGGTCTCGGCGTCAAAGCTGGGGGCCTCAGTAAGGCAACTATCTCTGTGGTAAGACAAGACACTGATCGTGTCACCCCATCTTTCCGCAGGGATCGTTTCCGCAACCCACCGAACTACAACGGTTCTGCGGATTACGAGTGAGGAATAGTCCATGTCGTTTAATGCAAGTGACCTTTTGAAGTTGGTCCAAGACTTTGGCGAAACTCTTACACTCCGCAAGGTCACCACCGGAGGCACTTACAATGCTTCCACTGGTACTGTTAGTGGAAGTGCGACTACGGACTATTCCTTTACTGGATACTTTTATAACCTAGCAGAGGGTATTTCTGACCTCAATCAGACTAGGAGAGGCAGACGAGCCTGTGTCATTCCCGCTAAAGGTCTTTCAGCTACCCCTGATGACGAAGACCAGATTTTAGGGAATGGAGATACGGTAAATATTACTACCGTTCGTACCATCTTTAGTGGTGGTCAGGCTGTCTGTTACCTTTGTGAGACCTTCGAGTAATGGCAGTTCCCAAGCTAAAAGTCTCCCCTGCTCTTAAGGCTAAGCTGGCAGAGATTGATGAGATGCTCGAAGACGCTGTAGAGCGCAAGATGACTGACGTGGCTAGGACGGTTGTTCTGGCCTCTCCTGTAGATACAGGGGCATTCGTCAACTCTTGGTCCTTCAAGGACAACCTTGGTGGAGGCCGTAGCAAGTCCTCCGACAATAGGCCAAGAGGTCGTGACAAAGGCGCTGAACGAGGCAAGGGCCTCAACAGCCTAGTAAACGACATTAAGAAGACCGTAGAGGTGGGTAGCCCCGGCGGTTCAGTTGAAGAGGGTATAGCCCTCCAAGCTGGTAACTACTACTTCATCAACCGTGCGCCTCATGCTATTGAGGTTGAGCGGAAGAAGCAGATCGTAGACAAGATTATTCGGCAACACGGTAGGTAAGCATGGCTAGTATATACAGAGACATTCGTGCAGCCCTAGAGACTAAACTAGCCGCCGTATCCGGTATCCCAGCTATTTCCCATGAGAACGTTTCCTTTGACCGCACCAACGGTACTTCCTATGTAGAGACGTTCTTTGTGCCTCAATCTCGTAGACCCGCTGTACGAGGCTTAAATCCCCAGCAACGCTATGGTGGAGTATTCACCGTAGTCTGTTACGCCGCAGAGGGCAATGGTCCCGGTGCAGCAGATGAGATTGCGGACAAGGTGCTTAATGCCTTTGAAGCGACCACAGATGTCTCTTACACGAACAGTGATACTGAGACTATTCTTGTGTCTATCGACTATGCCGAACGAGAAGGTGGCGGGTTAGACACTCCGTTTTATTATGTCCCGGTGAACATCGGGTTCTACATTTATAACTAAGGAGGAAGCAAATGGCTTTCGCACAAGGTTCTCGTTCTCGTTTGGCTTTCGGTGTTGAAAGCACTTTCGGGTCTGCGGCTAGTTCTTATACCAATCTCCCATTCAACAGCCACTCCATGAACCTGTCCAAGGAGCGTGTGGCTGGCAACGAAATTCAGCCAGACCGTATGCCCCGTGTAGACCGTCATGGTAACAAGTCCGTATCAGGTGATGTTGCTGTAGACTTGCGTGACACTGCTTACGACAGCCTGATTGAGTCAGCTATGCTGTCAGCTTTCAGTACCGGAGTTATTAAGGTAGGCACAACACCTAAGTTCCTCACCCTTGAGGATTATGCTGCTGACATCGACCAAGCCCGTTTGTTCACGGGTTGTTCTGTTTCTACCATGAGCGTTTCTATGGCCCCTAACCAGATGGTATCTGCTACCTTTGGTATGGTTGGCAAAGACATGGCTATCTCTGGTACAGAGAAGACTGTAGCTGCTGGTGGCGTAGGTGAGCCGTTTGATGCTTACTCTGGCGCTCTCAAGGTAGCTGATGTAGACGGCATTGGTGCAGCTTCTGCCTTGTCCATCATTACTAGCGTAGACTTCACAGTGACCAACTCGTTCTCTCCTACCTTTGTTGTAGGCAGCGACTCAGCCCCCGCTCTTGAGTTTGGGCGTGCAGAAGTAGAAGGCACCGTAACTGCATACTTTGAAGACCTTGCTCTTGTCAACCGTTTTCTTAACGAGACCGAGAGCGCTATCGAAGTATCTGTAGCTGATCCTTCCGCTAACACCATGACCTTCCTTTTCCCACGGGTGAAGTTCAATGCAGCAGACATTCCTGTTGATGGCCCAAGCTCCCGTGTAGTAACCCTGCCGTTTGTGGCCCTGTACGACGATACAGAACTTACCAACTTGAAGATCACTACGGCATAAGAATCCCTTGGCCGAGGGGAGAGAGGTGAGCTTGTCGGGTGGCTCCCTCTCTCATTCATTTAGTAACCCGAATTAACCCAAAGGAACCCGACAATGGATTTGAAGAACCTCACCCCAACTTCCGACACAATCGAAGTTATTCTGGTACATCCAAATACCCTAGAGCCTCTGATGAACGAAGGCACTAAGAAGCGTGAGATGAGTATCACTCTTCATGCACCACACTCCAAGGAGTATAAGAAGCTGGTGCATGAGCAGACCGATAAGCGACTAGCACAGATGCAGAAGAGCAAGAAAGTACAAATCTCTGCTGCCGACCTAGAGAAGTCGTCTATCGACGTACTAGCTAAAGCTACAAAAGAATGGGACATCACTTATGATGGTGAAAGCCCTAAGCTCTCTGTGGTCAAGGCTAAGGAAATCTACACCGAGTATTTCTGGATTAAAGACCAGCTTGAAGAGGCGATTAACGAAACTCTGGATTTTACGCAAGCCTAATTGACGAACTGGTCGAGTATGCTGAATGGAGCTTCGACCTATCCAAGAGTCAAGACGGCGCTTCAAAACTAGAACACTTAGAGCAAGTAGAAAGGCAGACAGGACGTACTCCAAAGGAATTAGAAGGCCCCGACTTCCCTATTTCCCTAGAGTATCTCTGGTCTGCCTTTTTCTCTTTATCGTCTGCAAGGACATCAGGCTTCAGTGGCCCTAACCCGATAACATACCAAGAAATCAAAGCATGGAAGGAACTAACTCAGACGCCCCTATCTGCCAGAGAAGTAGAAGCAGTGAAGCGGCTTGACTTAGTTTACATGAGGGTTATGAATGGCTGATATTAAGATCACCGTAGACTCTTCAGAGTTAAAACGAGCAGCGCAGCAAGTTGAGAGTTTGTCGTCTGCCAACGACAGACTGGCTAAAGACCTTGCCCCGCTTATCCGCAAGGAGCGAGAGTTCCATAGGGCGCTGAAGCAAGTCAACGACGCAGTACGCCTTGGTGTAGCCAGCCAACGCCAAGCAAATGCGGCTCTTAAATCGTTGGGTGTTCAGTACGGCTACACCACCAAGCAAGTACAACGTATGAACCTCGCCCTTGTGCAGGGTACTCGTAGCTTTAAGCGCTTTGGTTCTGTTGGACTACAGCAAGTAGGTTATCAGGTTGGTGACTTTGCAGTACAGCTTCAAGGTGGCACTAATGCCTTTGTAGCCTTCGGTCAGCAGGGTTCACAGCTTCTCGGTATCTTTGGCCCTATGGGTGCTATTGCTGGTGCTGTGTTGGCTATCTTTACAGCCTTTGCTGCACCACTGTCTCAGATGGAGACTGGTACTGGTGCTGCTGCTGATGAGATGGCAAAGCTCAAGGGTGAGCTTGAGCCTATAGCCACTCTTATGAGACAACTATTCAGCGCTATTTCTGGCGTGGCCATGTCTGCTGTTAACCTTCTCGCCAATAACCTACAAAAGATTATAGCATACGCAACGGCTTTTGCTGCCGTGTGGCTTGGTAGACTGGGGATTGTCTACGGGATTAAGGCGGCTACCTTTGCTATGGCAACCTTCGGGACTGTAGGTGCTAACGCTTTTAAGATAATCAGGTCGGCACTTATTACCACAGGTATCGGTGCTTTGGCTGTTGGTCTTGGCTTTGTTCTGGATAAGATGTTACAGCTAAGGGAGGCTACAGGCTCTTTTGCAGAGGCATTTGCCTTGCTTGGAAATGTTGCCAACGGTTTTGGAGAAGACATTAAGTTTGTCTTTGAGGGGGTTGGAAACTCCTTAACAGCAGCTATCTTACGAGTAGAGGCTGACTTCAAGAATGGCCTAGCTAACATGTTTGATGCTCTACATGGTTGGCAATCAGGTGCTGAAGCTGGCTTTGCTATCTTCTGGAAGGGCGTAAAGAATGCTGGTGTCGCTGCTCTTAATGGCATTATCCAAGCATTTAACGGTGTTCTGATGACCATCTATAGAGGTGTTGATGACCTCTTTAGTAAGATTTCTAATTTACCCCTTGCTGACCAGTTAGGCTTGACCGGGACAAACCTCGCTGGCTCTGGCTATCAGGCTGACCTTTTGGCGATGGATGTCACCAGCAATCGCTCTATCCAGCAAGAGGTCTACGACCGCAGAGGGTCCAGTAAAATTGCTGCTGGCATTCGTAGATCAGCGGGACGGGCAGACAGCGCTGCTGACCAACTAACGGCGGAAACTGGCCCATTCTCATCAAAGGGGATGGCAGCTTATCAGAAGCTCAAGACTGTTCTTGCCGAAGTAGGTTCTACCGGAACCTTCAGTATCCAAGCTCTTATGAAGGCTATGCAGGAAGCAGGGGAAGCTACCGGAGACACCACAGAGCAGCTTGACGAACAGGTAGAGGCTTGGAAGAAGTACCAAGAGAACATCGAGAAAGTTCTTGACTCTACCGAACAACAACTTCGCCATGAAATCTCCCTTATCGGTCTGTCTAAAGAAGAAGCAGAGCTTACAAAGTTTATCTATGAGCTTGAGAAGCAGATGGGCGCTACCAGAGCAGACCTCAGTGAAGAACAAGTTGCTCAGTACGACACCATCATTGCCCTTAAAGAAGAGTACATTAAGAAGACTGAAGAGCAAGCAGCAGCTACTAAGAAGCTAGAAGAGGCTGAGAAGAAGGTACAAGCAGTATCTAAGAGCCTTGCCAGTGAGACTGTAGGCGCACTCAAGAGTATTGTAAACGGCACTAAGACTGCCTCTGAAGCCTTCCGAGATATGGCACTGAACATCATCCAGCAGATCATGGACATCCTTATCTGGCAACCTTTGATTACTAGCCTTACCAACTCTATCTCTGGCTCTATCTCTGGCGCTCAGTCTGGTGGAGGTGCTTTGGGAGGTATCGTAAGCTCTATCTTCGGGTTCCAGAAGGGTGGAGCATTTAGTGCAGGTAATGTAATACCGTTCGCTAACGGTGGTGTTGTAGGCTCTCCTACTTACTTCGGCATGTCCGGTGGTCGTACTGGTCTCATGGGTGAGGCTGGTCCAGAGGCTATCATGCCACTGAAGCGAGGTGCTGGTGGTAAGCTGGGTGTAGAAGGCGGTGGCAACGTAACAGTACACCAGACCTTCAACTTCTCTGCTAACGGTGATGAGTCTGTCAAGAAGATTATTGCACAAGCTGCACCTAAGATCGCTCAGATGACTGAGGCGAAGATTATTAATTCCCGTCAACGAGGCGGTCAGATGCGAAGGGCCTTTGGCTAATGGCTATTACCTACCCCTTATCCCTTCCCACTACAATCGGTATCGGTGAGATTGAGCTACGAGCTAACAACGTAGTTGGTGTAAGCCAGTCTCCCTTTACCTACAAGCAACAGGTAGTCCAACATCAGGGTCAGCGTTGGGAAGCATCAGTAAGCATCCCTCCTGTCCGTAAAGACCTTGCTGAAGAGTGGATTGCCTTCCTTATTTCCCTCAAGGGGCCTGTAGGCACTTTCTATCTGGGAGACCCTAACATGGCTACCCCGAGGGGAACTATCCTGTCTGGGACCACTGTGACCCTAGACTCTGCCGCTGCTGCTGGGAATGAGACTGTAGCCCTGACTAAGAGCGCTGGCCCTGCTAAAAGCAACGTCTTTCTACCGGGAGACTACATCCAGATTGGGACAGACTCTAGCCGTACCCTACACAAAGTTCTTAACACCGTAGACTGGGATGCTAATGGTGATGGCACTGCTGACATTTGGCCTCATATCCGAGGCACTGTAGCTTCTGGTACTTCCGTAGTTCATCAGTCTACTACAGGAAAGTTTAGGCTGACATCTGGCCTGACTTCTTGGTCTATTAATAATGCCAGCACTTATGGCATTTCATTTGATGCTGTTGAGGTAATATAATGGCTAACATTAATCATAAACGTGGTGATACCTTCCAGCTAGACTTCACACTTGAAGCAAACGATGTAGCTGTAAACATCACTAACTTCGATATTCGAGCGCAAGCTAGGAATGCTGCTGGTACTCTTATCCTTGAGTGGAACGAAACTAACAGCGGCGTAAACGTGACTAATGCCACAGGTGGTCTGTTTAACTTCAAGAGTGAGGCAACTTATAGTAGCACTCCCACAGGGCAACTTGCTACTGAGTCTTGGCCTCTTGGTGTAATGAATGTGGACGTAGAGTTTACTGATACCTCTGCTACACCAGACTCGGTAAACTCTTCAGAGACCTTTACCATCACTGTTATTGAAGACGTTACGAGGGACTAACAATGGCTAAGTTTAATCTCACCGCTACTGTCAATACGTCTCTTGCAGGAACCACCCTAGCAGGGGAACAGGGCTTCACTGTAGGTGTTCTTAACGGTGTTGGCTCCACTGGTCCTACGGGGGCTACTGGTCCTACGGGGGCTACTGGTCCTACGGGGGCTACTGGTCCCCAAGGAGATCAGGGCATTCAAGGTATCCAAGGCGTTGCTGGCAATGATGGTGCCGATGGAGCCGATGGAGCCGATGGAGCCGATGGAGCCGATGGTTCAAGTCCTTCGGTTCATAGGCAGACAAAGGTTGCCACAAGTACCTTCGGAGGGTCTGGTGACTCTCTTACATGGACACACGGTCAAAGCTCGGCACCAGTGATATTTTGGTTAGAAGCCGAGTGTATCACGGCAAATTCTGGCGCACAAGTTGGGGATATTCGTATTATTAACTCTGGGGACAATTACAGTGCAGACATTCTAACTATTTTTAGCAGGGGGTCTACTTCTCTAAAGGCGGTGTGGATGGACGATCAGGCGATTGAAGGTCTCGTGAGGTACGACGGCACAAGCGCTGAACATAACAATAGTGACTGGAAAATAGGGCTGGCAGGTCTCTGGCTGTAATAACGGAGGGAGACCCTTTGGTTTTACGAGACCTCTGGTGATCTATGGTATAAGTACGACACAAGCAACTAACTATATGGCGAACTGTTAAATGACAACTATCACTCATAAGAAGGGTGACACTTTGGAGCTTACCTTCCAACTTAAGAGGGACGGTACGGCTGTAGACATCACCAACTACACAATCACCAGTCAGTTGAGAGACTCTACGGATACTCTCCTGACTACCAACAACTTTAACGGCAGTCTGACCTACACGCTTATCGACCCTAATGCTGGTCAATTCCAGTTAGCTGCTTCAGCTACTGCTACATCAGAGTGGGACACCCGAACCTATGATTGCGACGTTCAGATTGTAGATGGAAGCAACGAAACTAGTTCTTCCGAGACATTTAAGATTAAAGTAATCAAAGATATTACGAGGGTATAATGGCCAAATATGAACTGGTGGTTACGAGTGACAATGTTCTCTCTAGCCCTTTAACTCTCACTGTACTTGACATTGTAGGTCCACGGGGTGAGGCTGGTCCTCAAGGTCCTCAAGGGCCTTCTGGCCCTGCCGGAGCTACTACTTTACCCGGCCTTACAGATGTTGACACAGACAGTGCAACCACTGGTCAGCTTCTCCAAGCGGACGGTGATGACACCTACAGCTTTGTGACAGTGGCGGGTGCTTCTAACACGCTTGACGATGTTACCTCTAATAACAACACTACCACTAACGACATCTCGGTAGGTGGTGTTACTGCGACCTCTCTTAATACTCACACCATTCCCGGTGGCACTGGTACTCTGGCCCTTAGCTCCGATATTCCCACTGTACCTACCAACAACAATCAGCTTACTAATGGCGCTGGTTACATCACTGACTATACTGTAACCCAAGGCGACGTAACTGCACACCAAGCAGCACTAAGCATAACTGAAAGCCAGATCAGCGATCACGGCACCTATGCTACTCTGGTTGGTGGCACTGTCCCTGCAAGTCAGCTTCCTAGCTATGTAGATGACGTAGAAGAGTACGCTACTTACGCTGGCTTCCCCGGCACTGGCGAGGCTGGTAAGATTTATGTAGACCTTGCTACAGGGGACATCTATCGTTGGTCTGGTTCTGCATACGTTCAAATCAACGATGCAGTATCCTCTGCTGACCAAGCTACACGACTTGCTACGGCTCGTACTATTTCCCTTGGTGGGGATGTCACTGGTTCTGCGTCCTTCGATGGGACTGTTGATATAACGATCACTGCTGCTGTAGCAGATGACAGTCACGACCACACTATCGCCAACGTAGACGGTCTTCAGACGGCCCTAGATGGCAAGCTGGCCTCTACTTCTACAACGGACAACATCACCGAAGGTAGTAGCAACCTCTACTATACCGATACTAGAGCTAATAGCGCTTTCGATACTCGTATTGCCACCAAAGACACTGACGACTTGTCTGAGGGCAGCACGAACCTCTACTACACTAATGCTCGCTTCGACACTCAGTTGGCGACTAAAGATACTGGTGACCTTAGCGAAGGCAGCAATCAGTATTACACTGATGCCCGTGTCTTAACAAAGATTAATGCTACCAGCATTGATGCCCTTACTGATGTAGACACAACTACTGCTACTCCCTCAGACGGACAAGTCCTGACATGGGACAACACCAATAGCTACTGGAAGCCTTCTACGGTCTCAGGTGGTGGTGGTGGTGGATCAGGTGACATCACTTCTGTTGTAGCTGGCTCTGGCCTCACAGGTGGTTCCTCTACAGGAGATGCCACTCTTAACGTAGGCGCTGGCAGCTTTATCACGGTAGCAGCCGATACTGTGGCTGTAGACGCTACAGATGCAAACACTGCTTCTAAGGTTGTGGCACGGGATGCTAGTGGAAACTTCTCTGCTGGCACCATCACTGCAAGTCTCACTGGTAACGTGACTGGTACTGTGAGTGATGTATCAAACCACGACACTGACGACATTACAGAAGGCTCTACTAACCTTTACTACACTGATGCACGGTCCAACAGTGCCTTTGACACTCGGTTAGCCACTAAGAGTACGTCCGACCTTGCTGAAGGCACCAATCTATATTACACTAATGCTAGAGCAGATGGTAGAATTACCAATGCGGTTGGAACTTCTGTTCAAGCCTACAGCAGCGTACTTGATGCAACCACTGCTTCATATACCACTGCGGAAGAAACAAAACTCTCTGGCATTGAAGCTAATGCTACAGCAGACCAAACTGCCGCTGAGATCAAAACAGCATATGAGTCAAATGCGGATACTAATAGCTACAATGATGCTGCTGTATCTAAGCTGAGCGGTATCGAAGCTAATGCTACACAAGATCAAACTGGTAGCGAAATTAAGGCACTATATGAAGCTGAAGCTGATACTAATGTATTCGACGATGCTGATGTAACCAAACTAGCTGGCATTGAAGCACTAGCCGATGTAACTGACTCAGCTAATGTAGACCCTTTAGTTGATACTCATATTAACCAAGGCACTGCTGGTAATGACCAAGTACTAAGCTGGGACGGTAGCGATTATGTATGGGTTGACATGACAGCTACTATGACAGATGCTGCGGTTAAAACAGCATATGAAAATAACTCGGATACTAATGTATTCGATGATGCTGCTGTAACCAAATTATCCGGTATCGAAGCACTGGCTGATGTAACAGATGCTACTAATGTAGCAGCAGCTGGTGCGGTTATGGATGCGGACATAGGTGTTAATGTACAGGCATACTCAACTGTACTTGATGCTACAACTGCTAGCTATACAACAGCTGAAGAAACCAAGCTAAGTGGTATCGAAGCTAATGCTACTGGTGATCAAACTGCTGCTGAAATTAAAACAGCATATGAAAGCAATGCTGACACCAACAACTATGATGATGCTGCAGTTACCAAGCTAGCTGGGATTGAATCCAATGCTACCGGTGATCAAACAGGAGCTGAAATTAAAACAGCTCTATATGCTGAAAATGACACTAACAACTACGATGATGCTGCTGTAACCAAACTAGCTGGTATCGAAGCACTGGCAGATGTCACTGACACCGTTAATGTAACAGCAGCTGGTGCTGTTATGGATTCTGAACTAACCAACGAAGCAGCAGTTAAGGCTATTAACCAAGGCTTAACAACTACTAGTGATGTCAACTTTAATGACTTAACACTAGCTGGTGACTTAATTGTCAACGGTACGACTACAACAGTCAACTCAACTACGGTTGAAATCGGTGATAACATTATAACACTGAACAGTGATGAGACTGGTACACCAAGTCAACCCGCTGGTATTGAAGTTGAACGGGGTACTGAAACAAACAAGACCCTCGTATGGGACGAAGCTACTAACAAGTGGACAGTAGGTACTGAGACATTTGTCGCAGCTACCTTCGAAGGTAATGTAACTGGTGATGTAACTGGTACTGTAAGTGACATAAGCAACTTTACTACTGCTAATTTAACTGAAAACACCAACCTGTACTACACTGATACAAGAGCAAACAGTGCTATCGACACAAGAGTTGACAAGACCTTTATTGACAACTTGAATGTCGATGCTGATACACTTGACGGTAACGATAGTACAGCATTTGCGACATCAGCACAAGGTACTAAGGCTGACTCAGCACTACAAGCTGCTGCTATAGGTGTAACTGTACAAGCTTATAGCTCGGTACTAGCTGCTACTACAGCCTCATATACAACAGCCGAAGAAACTAAGCTAAGTGGTATCGAAGCTAATGCTACACAAGACCAAACTGGCTCTGAAATAGCTACAGCATTGTTTGCTGAAACAGATACTAACAACTACGATGATGCTGCTGTAACCAAGTTGGCTGGTATTGAAGCACTAGCTGATGTCACTGATGCCGTTAATGTAACAGCAGCTGGTGCTGTTATGGATGCTGATGTAGGTGTTAATGTACAAGCTTATAGCTCGGTACTAGACAACACTACTGCTAGCTATACAACTGCTGAAGAAACCAAACTAAGCGGTATTGAAACTGGTGCGACTGCTGACATGACAGGGGCTGAAATTAAAACAGCTTATGAACTCGAAGCTAACACTAATGCTTATACTGATGCTGAGAAGACCAAACTAACTGGTATCGAATCGAGTGCGAAAGATGACCAAACTGGGGCGGAAATTAAGGCGCTGTACGAAGCTGAAAGTGACACCAATGCCTTTAGTGATGCTGATGTATCCAAATTATCGGGTATCGAAGCTAATGCTACACAAGACCAAACTGCCGCTGAGATCAAAACAGCTTACGAAAGCAATGCTGATACTAACAACTACGATGATGCTGCGGTAACCAAGTTAAGTGGTATTGAAGCTGGAGCAGATGTAACTGACTCAGCTAATGTAGACCCTTTAGTTGATACTCATCTCAACACTAGCGGTGCTACTACTGACCAAGTACTAGCATGGAACGGCACTGATTACGACTGGATTGATGATCCAAGAAAGACTGTAGTAAGTGATGTCTCTAGTACACCAAGTGCTATAGCAAGTGGCTCTTCGGGTAAAACCTTTAGACTACAGACTGGGTCTGGTACAATTAACATTAATAATGCTAACTTCGCCGCTGGTGATACTGTAAGTATTGTCAACAACACTTCGAGTGATAAAACACTAACACTTGATGCTTGGACAGCAGCTAGAATAGCAGGTGCTTCTGCTAATATAGCCAGCACTAGCATAACACTAGCAGCATACGGAGTAGCTACTATAGTATGTACTACTAGCAGTGAAGCATATATTAGCGGTAATGTAAGCTAACAAGCTAAAGGGTAGTTTAACCGCTGCCCTTTATCCCGATAAATATGTAAAGGAAAACACGGAAAACACCATGAGTATACCAATAATGTTGACGCAATTCGGACTCGGGGCAATGTCTGCCGAGGCATCTGTTTACACGTTTGAGATGTGGGGTGCTGGTGGCGGTGGTGGCGCAAACGACTGGAGGTCGCAGACGTCCGGAGGGGGCGCAGGTGGTAATGGTGCCTTTGTAAGTGGTACGATTACTGTTCCAGTGGGAACCCAGCTTGAATTGCTCTCTGGTGCAAAAGGCAAAGGCGGAAATTCTGACACAGCCATAAGTGCAGCCGGTTCGAAGCTAACAGCAGGGGGTAACGGTGGTAATGCCTCCGGTATTCGTATCGTCTCCGGTAACACTCTTTTGGCCGCTGCTGGCGGCGGCGGAGGGGGCGGCTCTTCGGGGGCGTCTAATGGCGTGGGAGGGAAGGGTCAAAGTGGTAGAGACTCA
>UEXM01001370.1_pt1 | contig 20843 bp, 23 predicted proteins | sample 1796661 | NCBI WGS metagenome assembly UEXM01 (sample SAMEA4772469, study PRJEB27181) | metagenome | reverse complement strand
GCCAAGCGTTATAGTAATAAATGGTTTGATCTACACCTCTAAATCGTATGTTGTCAGCATATTTAATATCGAGATTCATAAACTGTTTATTACGTTTAGAGCTTTTCCATTTATTTATGTCATTAGTAGTGGTTGCTGTATGCCTGGTAAAGAAGATAGTATCAATTTTATGTGCATGAAACAATCTTTTTAAATATATAGAATATGTTTTATTCTCATTAAATAGAAACTCACGAGAGAATAAATTTTCTTTTCTATTTAATTTATATAATCTGGTATACATTCTAATTATATTAGAGGGAAGCTTATCATACTGAACAGCAAAGAAACCGTAAACAGGATTGCCTTTATATAGCCATAATATATTAAACTTACGATTGAACCTAATTAACCTATCATAAGTGTAAGGATCATCAGTAAGTCTTGTTAACAGAGATTGTTCTTGTGAAACCTTTTCTATAAAGCTTTGCACATAAAAATTGGTAGGATTATCTGTAATATATAAATCCCAATCTTCTAAATCTGTTTTTATTCTTTCATACATTGGTCTCGTTTTACTTTTCTCAAGTTATTATCTACTTCAATGTTTTCAACTTCTTTTACTACAATGTCAAATGTAAAGTTCTTGATTAAATCTTTACTGTTTACATCCCCAGTAACATATACATAACATTTTTCATTAACCTTTCTACAAAGAGCTCTTGTAGCTCCTAAAGCAATGGCAATCTTCTCTACTTGCTCTGGATAAACTCTAACCCCACATTCACCAAGTTTAAACATATTTAATTTACGACCTACTAGGTTAAATCCTCTAGGTGTTTCTTCTACTAAGTCTCCGCTCCGCCACCACTCATCTTGATGCTTCCACTTAACATATAGCTGCTCAGCTTCAATCTTTAGATCAACATTAGGATTTATACCTTCCCAAGTATAATGATTATCTGATTCTGTGTAAGCAATAATTGGAGGAGTTTCTGTACTGCCATAAACACTATACGCAGTCTTAGCTCCTAACATTCTTAGATCTGTTAATGCATCAACAGGGGTAAAATCACTACCAATTAATACTTGTTCGCAATTAGAGAGGTCTAAGGTATTCCATTTAGGATGTTTACTGTAAGTATTATATAGCGAAGGCAGAACTAAAGTATGAGTAGGTTTTATCTCATTCATACGTTCAATGTATCTGTTTATATTAGTTTCTATAAAAAGATCACACCCAGCATTTAAACTGGGATATAAACTCATAGTAGTAAAAGCTATACCTCTAGGACTGTATAACTGTAACATAGTACTACTAGAAGTTAGCTTAAAAAATTCTGTATTATAATCACTAATTTTTGTTACAGAGTCTGCTGTGTGATTAACTGGTTTAGGATGACCTGTAGTCCCACTTGTATTTACTGAAACATTTCTATCTTCAAGTCGATCAATAACTGCACTTCTAATATAATCATTATCACTTTCAAGGTACTCAACACCATCAATATAAATCATTTTCTTTCCGCTAATGCCTGTTGTAAAATTTCATCGTGAGTTGCTCCATCATGTAGTTTTTCTCTAGTCCAATCATATACATGAGGAGCATATTCAGATAATGCTTGACTCTTCTCTTTTATATAATTAAATGTTACTTCTGCTAGTTTGAGCTTTTTAGGATCAATATTTATTTTACACAAGTCTTCATCCCATCTATCTAAGAAATGATGCTGCTGAGCCCACTGATAATCTAGATAAAGATTTCTTCCTAGATAGCCTTTTGGCGCGCGGTACTCTTGCCAGTTTTTCTCAATATGATTTCTTTGTAATCCTTTCTCTCCCCATGTCTGCCATAAAGGATTATCTCTACGCTTACTAATTGTAAAATGGTATGCAATAAAATCACAGATCTGATTTTCTAGCTTTTGAATATGTCGAGAGAATGCTTTCTTAGTAAAGTGAGATATTTCTCTGTTATCATATTTATTCAGGGCTTGACTTAGCATCTGAATACAACTTTGCGCAACGTAGATAGAGTTAGCTTCCATTGGATCTACAAAACCTTGTCCCATACCAATACCCACTACATTCTTTACCCAAGCATCTTTATAGTAACCTTGCTCCCATTGAAGTAGTTTAGGGTCTCTAATCATCTCATGGGTATCCCAATAACGAATAAACCTTTCTCTTGCAGAGTCTTTATCTTCTGAGCGCTCGTCAAAGATGTATCCTGAACCCATACGACTATACAAAGTAATAATAAAGTTCCAACCATTAGCTTGAGCATATGATTGAGTGTATGGTTTCATTTCTGTATAGGGATCATTATACTTAATAGGAGCAACCCATGCACTTTGAGTAGGAAGTCTGTCACTCATAGAGAACCATTCATTCTCCATTTGTTTCATAAGCACTCTATTAAACCCAGTACAATCTAAAAATAGATCTCCTTTAAATTGTCTTCCATCTTCTAATTGTAGATAATCGATGTAACCATCTTCACGCTTAGCAATATGCTCAACATGACCTTCAATCCATTCCACACCTAAAGGAAGAGCAACTTGATCTCTTACGACTAAAGGAAAACGCTCAGCATCAACATGCCAAGCATATCCATGCCAATCACCAATTAGAATATCATTTTCATCATCATATACAGATTTGTTATTAATAGCTAGGTTATATTGATCTGAAGTGTACTCCCCCCACTCATACCACTTATATTTACCTTGTCGTACTAACTCTAACCAATAGTCCACACTTTTATTATCAATGCCGTATCGACCATCATTGTCATAGAAAAAATCATCCATTTTTAATGGATTATAGAAACTCTTTTTAAATACATTATCCCTAAATGTAAGATTAAAAGTATAGAACTGTCTGTGATGTTTAGGAGTATTCCAATGGTCAACAGCTCTTACTTTTGGATCTTCAGTATTCCATGCACTAAACATATTACCAAATTTGTGAAGACCGTGCACACCTTTCATCCACTGATGTTCATCTACTTCTAACCATTTAAGTAGATCTCCAAGTTGAGGAATCGTAGACTCTCCCACTCCTAGAATAGGAACATAAGGAGATTCAATAAGAGTAATTTTTATATTTTTATGAAACTTAGCTAAGTATGCAGCTGTAAACCATCCAATTACACCACCACCTAAAATAGTAATATTCTTTACTTGTGTTTTCATTTAAAATTGACCTGTGCCATTATCTCTGTCATGCATGCTACAATATTTAGCTCATGATCAGCCACGAATGCATCTTTATATTGATAGTCTGCTAATATAAGAACAAGTTGAGGTATACTTCCAGAGTCTACATACTCATTCATATTGTCATATAGCCCACGAAAGATAGCATTAGTATCTACATCCATATGGTTTACAACCCATGAACGCATCTTCTTAAAGTTCTTCGTCTTTAGATGTTCTACTAACTGGTTAATAGTGCTGTCAATACTACCAACACCACTACCGACACTATTAAAGTCACTGATTGATCTTCGTTGAGCTTCATTGATTACTCTCCTCCAGTCTGGAGCATGCTTCATAATAAGATCTGCAACGTTTTTATTATCGTATGATATACCTTCTTCATCTAATACAAAGGACATACGTTTATAAAATTGAGCAGCTAATTCAGCTAAGTCTTTCTTAGTAGTATTGAACTCATAAACTCCACATCGAGAATGTAAAGGTTCAATAATTCTATTCTTAAAGTTACAGGTAAGAATAAAGCGACAGTTATTAGCAAACTCTTCAATAAATCCTCGCAAAGCAGGTTGAGTGCTTTGAGGGTTCAAGTAGTCTGCTTCATCAAGAATACAAACCTTTACTCCTCCTGATAAAGATACTGATGAAGCAAATTGCTTTATCTTACCTCGTAATGTATCTATATTACCTTCTTCAGATCCGTTAATTAAAATATAATCAAGCCCCAGCTCGTTGCATAGGGCTTTTGCTATAGTAGTTTTACCTAAACCGGCAGTGCCAGAGAAGAGCATATTCTGCAATTCTCCAGCATCTACCATACTCTGAAACGTTTGCTTTAACGCAGGAGGTAATATAGTTTCAGATATCTTAGTAGGACGATATTTCTCAACCCAAAGAAAATCATTGCTCATAATATAAATAGTATCCTTATTCGGATTCAGCAGCCATATCTTGCTGATAAGTTTCTGACATTTGAATTAGCTGTACAGCTTGATCTCGTAATTGACCTAGAGTAGATAATTCTTCACCTTTAACTGCTCCTCGTTGCACCATAGTATCAATCACCGCAACTGTTGAACGACATACTCTATTAGATAGGTCGTATACAGGAGCATGTGATTCATGCGCGAGTTTCAATTCGTCTTCTTTAGCCATTTTATTCTCCATATGTTGATGACTTTTCAAGCGCAACCCAGTAAGTAATACTGCTATTGACACTTGTAAATTGTGATATTAATTTTTTAGAAATGTTAACCTCGTAGTCATCATTGACCATACGCAGGTTGTTAATATTTAGTACATATTTAAAATCAGGTGAGTTATATCCTCCATCTACTGTCACAGAATAAGTATTAGCTGTAGCATTCTCTGCATCTACTACTGATAGTTTAATAGTATTATCATCTGGTTCAACTATTACTTGACTATGACCAAAGATAGAAGATGCTTTCTTAATTCCAGATAGAGTAGTCTGATCTAAAGTAAACCAAACGTCTGCTTCAGGCATATCAATAGGTTTAGAAGGAGTAGTTAACATCTCTGGATCTGCATAAAAATACTTTACAATAGATCGACCAGCATTACCTCCTATCCTCATATAGCTAGAGTCAAACTTAACCGAAGGAGTATCTACTAAGTTAAGTACACTTAAAAACTCTTGCAAGTCATATATACCTATACTCGAATCAAACTCTTCCTGCACTACCGCTTCAGCTAAAATATTCTTAGCTTCTGATATAGTCATAATCTTATTACCAGGTTTAATAACAATATTGCTATTGATCTGAGCAAAGTTAGTTAATACCTTTACTGTTTCTGCACTTATTTCCATTATACAATCCTACTAAAGTTTTTATCTTTCACTACTTCTATTCTATTAGAAAACTTATCATCAAGCAACTCTCTTTTATGAGATATTACGTATATGTTAGTTTCATCTCCTAAAGTATAGATGATTTTCATCAGATTATCAACACCTTCGTGGTCTAATGATGAATCAAACGTCTCATCTAATATTAACAGATTAGTTGCAACACTATTCTTCATCTTAGCTATCATACGCCAAGTAAACAACAATGCTAAATCGATACGTTGCTTCTCTCCTTCTGAGAATGAATCGTATGAAAAGCTATCTCTAAATCGAGACCTAATAGTTTCTTGAAACGATTCATCTAGATTAAACGAAACATAGAAGTCTAAAATATTTAAATATTGATTACAAAGCTGATTAATAACAGGAAGATATTGCTTTACAATTTTAGTCTTAATACCAGTATCCTTGAGCATTGTACTCATTATGACATTATAGTTTAGTTGCTCACTAAGTGCAAGCTTTTCTTCTATTAAGTTATTACTTGTAAATGTAAGATCGTCTAGATCTTGTATAGCTTGATCCATATCAACATTACTATCTAACTTACCTATCTCTGCTTGAGTACGATCAATAGAAGATTGAAATTGAGCTATAGATTTATTATTAGCAGCTAAATCACTTTGATAAGCTCTACATATATCAATAATACTTAATGCAGAGGATAAAGCTTCTTGAGCTTGTTGTAGTCCGTCATCTGCTTTATTAATTCCCGCTTGAAGTTCCTTTGCTCGGCCTTTACCTTCCAAGATATGGGCTGCTTTTGTTTCCTCAGTGATGGCTTGATCACAGGTCGGACAGATATCGTTTTTCTCGAAGAACTGGACTTCTTTAACGATCTTCTTGACTTCAGTGTTGAATTTGGTCTTATAGGCTTCAAGCTCTTTAATTTTAGCTTCGCGTTGTCCTCTCTCCACATCTGCATTCGGTAGTTGAGATTGAATGGAATCACTAAGCTCTTCGTTCTTTCCATGTAGAGTTTTGATTTCATGTTGGAAATCTGAGATGAGTTTGAGTTTCTCTTCCCTTTGTTCTTTATTAATTGCTTTGATGTCTTTAATATATTTCTTCTGAGCATCAAATTTAGTGCTTGTGACGGCATGCTGATGAGTAACATCTTTGATCTGATCCTTCAATAACGATGTCTTTTCTTTTAGTAAAGAATTCATCTTAGAGAATACGTTAATGTCCAGAAGATCCTCGATAACATCTCTTCGATTCTGAGCGCTTAGCTGCATGAAAGGAATGAAGGAGGAGGAGCCCAGCACTACAATCTGATGAAAGCTCTTATGATTGAGCTTCAAGATGTTTTGCTCGAGGATCTTCTGGTACTCTTTGGCATGAGATGATTGATTAATCATCGTCTCGCCTTTCCATATTTCAAATACGTTAGGTTTAATACCTCTAACGATTCTGAAATCTGAACCTAATGCGCTGAAGGTTACTTCAACAATGCAATTCTTATTATTAATAGAATTAACTAACTGAGGTTTAGATATATTACGATGAGCCTTACCAAACAAAGCAAAGCTCAAAGCGTCTAGCATAGTAGACTTACCTGCACCATTAGATCCAACAACAAGAGTAGTCTTATTTTTAGTTAAATCTAATTCAGACCAGTTATTACCAGTTGAAAGAAAATTCTTCCACTTTAAAATTTTAAATGTAATCATTATGCAATTTCTAGAGTTTGTGCTTCCAACATAAGATCTGACATCTGAGATTTAATCTTATCTTTATCTAAGTCTGTATCTACAGCGTCTATGTAAGTATATAATAAACTCGAAGTATCTTCAACTGATATTTCACTATCTTCTACATTTTCTCCAACAAACTCGTTAAAGTTTTCTGCAATCTTCAATTCTAGTATTGATCTATTCTGTATGCGATCAACAAACTTATCAAAAGTAAAGGTATCCGATTTATTAACTACCACTAACTTTACAAACTTACCTTCTACATCATCCAAAGGATAATGGAGGTAATCACAATCATTGTCATCATATCTGATACGATGGAAGAGAGTGTGCGGATTGTGTATAGGAGTAAGCTCCCTAGTCTCGGTGTCAAGTATATGAAAGTATTTTTTATCATGGGCATCATTCCAAAAGAACTCCATCTGTGAACCTAGATATGTTATATTATCTTGTTCTGATTTTGTATGAAAGTGGCCAGATAAGACTTTCTCAAATCGTTTAAATATAGAACGATTTAATCCATGTTCATTCTTTATACCTTTCATCATCTCGTAACCAGCTATCTCGAAGTGACCTCCAAGCCAATCACACTTAGCATTATTAATAAATTCTAATGACTGCTTCTCATTCTCTGCGGATATCCAAGGTACAAGACCTAACTTAAACCCATCATAGTCCATCACAGTAGGCTCATGAAGTATATTTACCTCATTCATATAGTGACCTAAGAGCTCCTTGAGACTGTTAAGCTCATTAGTATTCTTATAGTACGTGTCATGATTACCACAGATAATATCCATGGTCATTCCATTGTCTCTTAACGGTTTAAGAAAGTGATTACGGTTACGGTTAAGAGCACGGAAGTTGATAAACTTCCTGTTATCATAGTAATCACCAAGATGCACAATATGCTTAATATTATGTTCCAGAAGATAAGGAAACAATACATCAGAATAAAATTTTTCTGCGTTATCGAGAAATATGTCGCTGCTATTGCGAGTACCACAATGGGTGTCATTTAATATACAAACCTTCATAAAAAATCACCGAGGTCAGAGTCTACATTATTAGATCTTGCTCTCTTAGTTTTCTTTTTCTCTTCCTCAGCAAATAGTTTAAAAGCACTATCTTTTTCTTTTACTTTATCAATTCTATCTTTCAGTGTATCTACAAATTGATTAATAACAGCCTTAGATGCAGCATCTCCTTCAGCTGTTATGTATTCTTCAATACCAGAAGACGTCATATATTTAATCTTAATATCTTGCTGTTTCTTTTCTTTTGCAATACGACGAAGAAATGCATACCAGCTAATCTGTGTAAAATACGCGAAAGCGTTAGGAGTACCTGTCCGCGTAGCTGCTTCTACATTATAATTCTCAATGGCTTTTAAACAATTTTCAACTGCATCCATCACCATTTCTTCACGATAGGTATAACGAATAAAGTTAGACTTATGAGATAGGCCTTCAGCAATCTTAAGAAAACAAGACGCAATATAATTAGGTACGATGGGAAGTTTATCTTCAGTCTTTTGAGCTTCGTTAAGAGTACGTACATAACTGACTACAGCTTGTGAGAACTCTTTATTATTTACATAATGGATACTTGCTCGTTTAGTTCTTGCCATAATATATTCCTTCAATTCACAATATTATAATCTATATTTTTATTACTGGCAACTAAAAAAAGTAGTTGCACAATCTCGCTAATTGGTATATAATCATATAGCGATATGGGGAGGGGGGATATATTACTTAACTAAAAATCCGATGCGAGCGTCGTCAATATATCCATTTGCATCATCGTAAGCTTCAACGAAGTCATATCCATGCATTTCCATATGCTCCTTCTTCTTTCCAAAATCGGAAGCCCATACAGGAATAATATGATCATAATCTGGGTCAGGGGATGGACGTAAATGTACCTCTATAACTTGATCTCCTTTGAATTCAACGTTAATTTCTTTTACATCGCTTAATTCATTAAGCTCATCAGGTACTTGAGGAATATAATCTGATCGATTCCATTCAACAAATTTGGTTAGATTGATAGGCATGTTAGTTCCCTCCCAACAAGCCGATCCTTTCCATGGTTGTCTCCACTTACCCATAATTTGATCTCTATCATACTGCCATATATAATTAGCCGAATAATGTTTACCTGTTAGATACTCACACCAAAAATAACCAGGAGGAACAGATCGATCATCACCTGCAGAAAGAGTTTGTACAGTAGCACCAGCTCCCATTCCAGCTAAATTATATATAGGTCTAATAACATACATACCAGTTTCAGGTATGTCTATATCAGCCGGCCCGCATTTATATCCAAATGTTTCTGCTATCCATAATTTATTAAACCATTTTCGGTGATGAGGATATTTAAGATATGATTTTGAATCGTCCATTAATGCATTTTATTTTTATTGAAGTTAATAGGAATTATATTACTAGTATCAGAGTCATCTAGTAATCCAATTTTTTCTTTTAATTTAGCTACATAATCCTCAATCTTATCGTTAATATCTTCATCGGATAATTCTGATTGATCTACCGCTTCAAAGAAAAACTTGAGCATTTTTCCATCTGGATTTGCTTCTGCTATAACATGATTAGCATTAAGAGTCATAAAAACTTCATCCCCTTCTTGCATAGTTAACCATGGTCTTAAATTATAATACCTAACACCTTTCTTATCATCATCAACACAATTAATACGTAGTACTTTCTTTACAACCATATCACAGTTGTCTTCATCCGCCCATTCTACTACTTCACATAGTATCTCTTCTCCAGAAGTAAGCTTAAACTGCTTGATATTAGTCATTTAAATCTACCTTTATTATTTTATAATTAAACTGCTCTTGTTCATAAACTTTTATTCGTTGAGCGCTATGCATTAAAGTATAATTCTTTCTAGCCTTCCAATGCAAATCATCTGCTATATCATAGAGTGTAGTAATCTGTCCATTGTCTGATTGCCGAAGCCCACGCCCAATCGATTGTAGAACTTTGATTTGTGATTTCGAGGGACTTGCAAATATAATATTATGCAGGTTCCGTATGTTAATACCAGTACTAAAAGTACCAAGACTAGCGACAATGACAGCATTAGTTTGTTTCTCCACAATCCGTCTTATAGCTTCTCTGTCTGTAGTGTCAGTATCGCCAGATACAAAAAAGACTTTCCTATTCTCTTCTACTTTATTATTTATCTGTTCGTATAATGGCTTTCCATGCTTATCCACAAGCCTGAATAAGACGAGAGTATTTCCTTTAGCATCAATAGCCAAATTACGAATGAGGCGATTACGAGCATCATTTCCAACGATGAAGTCAATCTCATCTTGATAGTCTCTTTTTCCAAAATCCTTACGCACCTTCTCTGGATAATTTAATAGTAATACTTTAATATCAAGCGGAGCTAACGTTTCATTATCTTGTAGTGCTTTAGTTGTAGTTACTTTATATACAGGTCCAAATAACCCTTCAAGCATTAATTTATGTGTCTGTGTACCATCTAAAGTACCAGTAAATCCAAATCTATATTTCGCTTCTGTTGCTTTATTCATAATAGCAGACAGAGACTTAGACTTAAATCCGTGACACTCATCTCCGAGTACCATACCAAACTGTTCAAACCATTTCTTAGGATATTTATATATTGATTGCCAGGTAGATATTATAATAGCTTTGTCTGTAACTTTATCTTTACCTGAATATATTCTATGCATACCTGCTTCACTGTAGCCATAATCAAGAAAGTCTTGATGCATCTGCTCTACGAGTGAAGTTGTAGGTACAATAACTAATACTTTACTACCTTTAGGATATCCTATTCCTTCTGTAATATACTGTAGCCAATACTTAGCTAATAGATATATAATAAACGACTTGCCCGATCCTGTAGGAGATAGAAGAATTGCTCGAGTTCTTGTTAGGGCTATTTCAAGCGCATCGTATTGATAATCTCGAGGCTGAAATGGAAGCGTTGCGTCAGCTAGTAAATGAGACATATCTTGAAGAGAAGGTTTCGCCGGAACTGGAAAGCCATATTTTGTCTCTTCAGTGTCAACAGAATATGACCGCTCAGCTGCAAACTTTATTAAATAAACATATAGCCCAGCAGAGAGCTCGCCATTTATGCGATTAAATAAACGTATCTTTCCATCCCATACTTTATTTTTATAAGCAGGCATAAACTTGTAGCCAGGTACAAAGAAAGAAAAATACTCTGATAGTTCTGCTGCATAACCTGCTTCACAGTCTACATACAGCATACTATAGTCTTTTAAACGTACTGTAAATTCAGCCATTATATTTTTTTCTCACATCAAGAAATAGTGGTAGATAATCATGAGTATTCACTGTAAATATTTGAGGTTCACTATGATCAACAGTAATAAGGATTACTCCTTGCTTAATAGGTACTCCTGTTCTCTCATAGAAAGCCGCTGCGTAGAATGAAGCTTGTATAAAGTAGTTAGTAATCCATTCTACTTTCTTAGGTTTACGAGCCGTCTTAAAATCTATAATAGAGAGCTCTCCATCAAACTCAGCAATACAATCTACTTGGCCAGCACATTTAAGTTTATCACTATAGAGATACTCTTCTTGAAACCATATGTTATTTACTCTTTTATCTATAATGTCTTTAAGATGGCTAAACGTGTAGAGATTATTAGGCATAGCCTTGCTGTCCCAACCGTCTACGTTATCTAAATAGTCCTCTGCTAACTTATGTACTGATGTACCTCTAGTAGATGCTTGATGAGATATTTTATTAGCTTCCTCCTCACCAACTCTTTTACGCCAACGTATGATACTATCTTTACTTAAAATACTTAAGACTGTAGTAATAGAAGGATAAGCATTACCTTCAGGGGTAAAATACTTACGACCTTTTTTAGTTGTCTTTCTAGTCATTTTAGGTAAAGTTATACCATGATCGACGTGATTAAACATTAGTTACCTGCTTCAAATTGCTTCCATTTTATAATATTGCCGATAGTTTGATGTCGCCAATTTAAGTTATTTACTATTTCTGTAAGAGTATCTATAACAGTTTTCCAGTACTGTACTTTCTCTTCGCTTTGTTGTATCTCAGGATCACTATCATAATAGTATTCCATCTCACCTTTCATTACCTTGAGACCATCAAAAGGATCTGGCTCCCAACCTAACGCTTCGATAGATTCACGATCCATCTTACCGTTATAATATAACCATTTTTTCTTGAGTAAAGTTTTCTGTTTAAACTCTGCACGCTTTTTAGCTAGTTTAGCCTCTGCTAACCATTGTAGATATTTAGCATGTAGAGAAGGTGTTGCTCTTGATGTCTCATCTAAAGCAGTTCTTTCAATAACACTATCGTTCTTCCATTCTTCTAGAATGCTCTGTAAGTCCATAATATATCCTCATAATGTATAAAGGTATTTAGTTAAGTTCAAAAGTCGAAAATCTAAACGATGCTGGAAATGTAATAAATGTATTATCGCTTAATGTTGATTCTAATGTCATATCACCTAAAGCAACTGGGATACAATCAACATATTTAATTGTACGAACTGTATTATTATGACTTGAAAGTATAGATAGGGTTAGATCTGAATATGTAGGAGCTAACTCTGCAGATCTTTCTGTAGGTAATCTATCCTTCTGCTCTACAAGTCTGTTCATCCAATTGTACATCTCTGTGTAAGAGTTTAAATTTTCGTCTACTATAATTATAGCTGTTAATTCCGAAAAAGTCAATTTATCTCCTGCAAAAGGTATAGATGAAACTCTTTTAAATGGAACCTCTACTGGATTTAATCCGAGATTAGGATGTAAAACTGTCTGACAAAAGAACTCTAAATTAGCAAAGTGCTTTCTATCAACTGTAAGTTTAAAGGATGTAGGTTGAAGAAAATTAATATTATTCAAACCTGAATTTGAATTTGTATCACTAACACTTACAGATATACTAGGATTTAATGTAGGCATGTATTTTTCCAGTTATACTATTTACCAGTATTTATATGGAAAAAAAGTTTCGTTTTTCTGAAAAAAACAGTTGCACTTAGTTCAAAAAGAGTATATAACTAATGTATAAAGAGGAGATATATTATGACTAAGTTTGATAAATCTAAGTTTACTTACCACGGTGGATATCTTGAGTATGTAGGTACTTATGAAGGTCAACCAACATGGGATCAAGTAGCTCCTAAATGTCATCCTTCACGGGTAGGAATGCCTAAAGAATTATTTATTGCTCGCTTTAAGTATAGCGGTAGCCCTATTAAAATGGGAGCGTTTAAAAAGTTCTTGGTAAAAAACTTTACTGTTGAAGAATATGTAGAGATGAGAAGTGGAAATGATATAGATAGCTCTCCTCTAAGAGTCTTAGAGAGAAAAGGGTTTACATATTAAATAAAAAAAGGGCCGCGTGAGCGGCCCTAGTTATTTCCGAACTCTTAATTCTATGTTAAGATGTTGTCTACGCGGAAGATTCTGTAGTACTGGTTTGTACGAGCTGTAGCAAGACCATCTGCAGGTGCTGCACCTACGAATGGGTTAGACGCCATGCCATAACGAGTTTTGAACCCGATACGTGGTTGGAAGTCATTCTCGCCTACTGCACGGACCATAGTTAATGGTACGTATGGGCAATAGAAAAGACCTGCGTCATAAGGGTTAGTACCTTTATAACCTACGTTGATGTAATCTGTAGTTGCATATGGATCGATATAAACGCGGATACGACCATTCATAACACCTGCAAAAGTGTTACCTGTGTCATCTACGTTCAAGTTGGTTGACAACGCTGGGCTGTAATCCAACATACCGGAAGCTGCAAGAGCTGTAGCAACGTCAGAAGAACATACGATAAAGTTACCTTTACCTCTACGAGTTTCTTTTGCGATTGTGTTAGCTTCACGATCTAGCTGTACACCAAGACCTTTAAACTTCTCAGCTGACCAACGACCATCAGCATCTGAAGACAAGTTAAAGATACCTTTAGTTGTTACGTTTGCTTGACGTGCACCAATTTTAGCTTGGCTGTTGATTGTACGAACAACTTCACGGTTAATTTCTGCCAAGATTTCTGTTGACAAGATGTTTGCCAATTCTGTCTCTGCATCCAAACCATGGATAGCTTTCAAGTCTTGTGCAAGCTCGAGTGTGTACTCTGCTTTCAATGCACGTGACTTGGCTGTCACAGTTGCTTTTTCAATGGTGAAACCCATTTCAGCAAATGATTCACCAGTGCTACCCAAAGCTTCCGCTTCAGTTGTTGTGTAAGCATCACCGGTTACTGGTACATATGATGAACCTGAGTCAACAATTGAACCTGCACCATCTGTATCAGATACACCAGCAAGACCTGATGGTCCTTCTGATCCACCTGAAGTGGTAGATGAGTCACCTGAGTAGTTAACAAGTGCTTCGTTAAACAACGCTTCGTCACCATTTGATGCACCAGCTTTAGTTGTTTTGTACTTAGATTTCATTGCGAAGATCAAGCCTGTTGGACCTGACATTGGCTGAACGCCACAAATGTCATAAGCCATCAAGTTTGGCATCGCACGACGTACGAGTGAAATCAAGATTGGGTTCCAGTTGTCAGCTGCACCACCTGATGCTACTGTACCGGCAGCTGCTGCGTTAGCAGCAGTTTCGTTAAGCATGCCTTGCTCACGCAAAGCTTTTTCTGTGTTCTCGAGAACAACTGCGGTTACTGCACGCTTAGAGGCATTTTCAATTTTACCAGCTGCGTCTTCATTCAGTACCGGAGCCCACTTCTCAACGAGACGATCGTAAGTGTTTAATTCCATAATTGGATCTCCTGGTTATTTAATAGTTTTTCTGAGAGCTGCTACATAGTCAGCCATTGAACCTGATACTTCAACCGCATCATCTGCTTCTTCTTCTACGCTCTCAGCGATTGTAGAAGTAGCAGTTTTTTGGTTAAAGTAAGATTCTTTAAGAGTTGCAACTTTTGCTGCAAAATCTTCAGCTGACTCAAATGCAATGCTTTCAGCAAGTGAGGTTAGTTTTTCAACTTGAGTTTCTGCTAAGTCTTTAGACGCTTCGCGAATTACCGCTTGACGCTTATAAGATTCTAGCTCTTCTTTCAAGTCAATTACATCAGCAACTGCTTTATTATGAGCTTCTTCAAGCTCTTCATGTGCTGTTGCGATTTCGTCTACTAGGTCAACTTTAGCTTCTGGAACTTCAACATATGATTCCGCAAACAAGTCTTTTAGACCGTTCATGAAACCTTCTGCAATCTCAGCGCGTAGCCCTGATTGTACTGCAAGTTTGTTGTCATCCATCCACTGCTCAACCACATAGTCGAGGTAGCTATCAACTTTCTCTACAAGATCAGCTTTTGTTGATTCAACTTCTTCTGCTAATTGCTCAGCATATTCAGTCTCTAAACGATTGATCTCTTCAGATAGTTTTGATTTTACCGCTGCTTCGAAAATTACTGCTGTTTTGGCTTTAAACTCATCACTGAGTGTTGCCTCAGATTCGACAAGAGCATTTAGGTCTTCACTAAAATCTCCATCAAATTCAACTTCTTCTGCCGCCATTGCTTTGCCGCCAGCAGATTTCAATTCAGACGGTTGGCTGTTACTCTTATCACCTTTGCGATGTTTGGCTTTCTTGCCTGCGGCTTCTGCCTTATCGTTCGCTGCTAGTGATTGAGCTTCAGCATTTTTTGGATCGTGAGCTTCTTCGATTTCCTCGTCGAGCTCTACATCCTGGTCTTCGATTTGATCAGTCATGCTTGACTCCTTATCATGATTGTTTCAATAACGAGAGGAAATTCTTATACTCACGAGTTTGAACCTCATAAAGGTCCGCGCGTGGAGCACGTTTAATTTCAGTCTCTATCTTTTCAATTTCTCGAGCTTCAATGATGCCATTATTCCAGATCCAATCTACACCTTCCATTATTCCATTAACAAAAGCATTTGGTGCAGATGGGTCTTGTACGATATCAACCGTATTAAGCATAAAGTCATCTTTGACGTACATAGTACCGTTACGTTGCTCGAGGCTACCCATACCACGAGTTGAGACACCGAGTTGAACACCACCTTCTAGTAAACCTTTGACGATATTACCCATTGGAGTATCCAGGATTCGTGCCTTACCCATAACATCATTTCCCTCAAAATTGAGATCTGTGATCTTATGAGATACTTTATCCAAGTTAACAGTAGGTCCATCAGGGTGATTTAACTCACCAACCGCTCTGTCCTTGGAAACTTGTTCATCGACATATTTCTTAACAGCAGATTCCATAACTGCTTTAGGATATACTCGACCATTTCTATTTTTAGATTCAGCTTGCATAAAGACGCCCTCAATGACATGAGACTTTGAGCCATCTTCTTTCTTTTCAACAATGCACTGAACATCAGTTTCAGTATATTCTGTAATTAGCTTCATCTAGTTAACCTTTATATTGCTTTATAAACTCTTTACCCATTTTCTCAGCTTCTTTCTGAGTCTTATAGGCATCAAGCTTTTCGCCATCAATGTAAACAACAAACATGTTCTTCTCTTTATGAATCATAAGGGTAATACGATTAATTCTTTTATCGTAGACATGAACACCAGGAGGCATTCCCTTCTTCATAGCTTCTCTAATATGTTTAAAGTTTTTCATTTTATCTTTACTTTATTTATAATTATTTTATTTTTAACTAATCAACTTCATCTTCTAATTCTGCTTCATCTTCTAATTCTGCTTCATCTTCTAATTCTGCTTCAATATCTTCATCTGTAATATCATCATCTTCAACATCGCTTTCCTCATCTTCATCACTAGTCTGTCCGAACATCTCTCCAGCAACAGAGATTTTCTCTTGCTCTAAAGCATCGTCCATTTTACTTTTCATAATCTCTACGAACGTAGGTCCAGCTTTACCAAACTCTTGGTTAGCTACATCGTTAATAAAATCTTTAACTTCCATTACTATCTCCATTATTTACATTGATATCTATCTTATGTTTTTGACCTTGAGGTTCAGGTGGCGCTTCTTGCTCCTCCTCTTCGTCATTATCAATCTCACCAGAAGCTTGCTCTGCTGCTATTTGTTTTTTCATTTCTTTGATGGCATCATCATCTAATTGTAATACATTCTTCATAACATATTCTTTAGAGAAAAACTCTCCTACATATTGCTGCATGTTATCTAAAGTTTGTAATCTATTTTGTATTAGCTCTGCATCTTTAAGTTCAGTAAAGTGATTATCTCTTACGTAATCAATGATTATATCTTGTTGCCAAGAGTTCCAATCTTCTTCAGTAATAATTTGCTTCATTATGAGCTGTTTTTTAAGAATCTCTGTGAACAACATTGAGAAGCGTTTTCTTAGACGATCAATAAACTTCTGAAACTTAACTTCGTCTCTGTTGATCTCTGTAGACCGGCCTAGAGAGAACTGAGCTTCTTGTTCTAATCTATTAATAGGAACATTTAACGATCTGTAGAGTCGCTTTTGAAAATAGACGATGTCGTCGATTTGTCCAAGATTTTCACCGCCTGGAAGTGTAGAGATTTCTGTTCCACGACCGCCTTCCCTACGAGGGAGCCAAAAGTCTTCAAGCATCGACATATGTTTGCGATCATCTCTAATCTTCCCGGTATCTGCATCATAGACTAATTTATTACGGTAACGAGCCATAATATCTTTCATATATGTTTCAGCTTTGCCTCTCGGCAAGTTACCTACATCAATATAAAAAATTCTACGTTCAGGTGCTCGAGCCAGCCTGTAAATAACTAGCGAGTCTTCCATCATACGTAATTGGTTAATAGGTTTTAGAGCTTTGTGTAAATAAGATACAACTCTCTTGCGGTCCACATCTAATAAACCAGAAGTTACATAAGATACAGAATCATTTGATAGTTTAATACCTTGATTCATACCACCTGGTTTCTCTTGATAAATGTAAAACTCGTTTACATTCTCTACTAAAGATGCTCCAGTAGCAGGATCTTTTTTCTTTTTTACTTCTTTTACTTTACGAACCTTAGTAGCATCTATAGGTCTAATCTCTTGAATACCAGCCTTTAAATTCTTTTCATCAACTACTAAATGATGGTAAATGCGTCCATCAATATACCACCTTCTAAAAACATCATGACCTAATTCTGTAAATTTAAGCATAGAGCATAAATTATCAAATTCTTCAGTCATAACCTTTTTAAGTTGATCGCTAAGTCCTTCTACATGATCTAAAATAAGTGATACAGGTGATTCATTTTCACTAGCTGTAATTGATTCGTTTACAATATCTTCTACTGCTGCGTCTACTTCTGGGTGAGTTGCAACAGCTCTATATTGTCTAATATTTTGTAAGTTATCTTTGGCATGATCACCTTCACCTAAGTTTACATAGGTGCCATAATGAGCGCCGGCTGCAGTAACATAACCCGCTCCATCCTGATCAACAGGAGGTACAATAGATTGCATTTTCTCTGCATTTCTATCTTTAGCTCGTTTTATCTCAAAACCAAATAATCTAATGCCTTCGTTATCAGCCATAGTAATTCCTAAATTAAGTTGTGAGGGGCCATTACAGCCCCTCTAACTATTTATCGAGTTAAGAAGTAGTTCCAGCTTCCCAGTATTGTACTTGGAATTCTACAGAGAATCTTTCAATCTCGTTTTCTAACCCATAAGCTAGATCGATTGGAGAAACTGCTGTTGGGAAACAACCTCTAAAGTTATATGACTTAATTGTAGATCCGTCCTTATCAAGTTGATCTACAACAAGGTCTGCTTCGTAATCAACAGGGTTAGTTAAACCAGTATTTGCACTATGTGCATTCATACCGTTCATCCAACGCTCCATTGAGTCACGAACATTGAAGTCTGTATCGTTAATAATGGTTGGTGTCCATACATCAAATGTACGATCACCTGCCATCTTTAACTGACGACCACGGAAAGGAACAATAATTGTACCCATTGTAGAAGCAGGCAACTGAGCTGCTTCACACAAGAACGATGTTAATTCTACATCGCCATTAGCATAACCTGGAAAGTTTATTGTCGCCTTAAATAAATTAGGACGAGCTCCACCTCCACGTAGTTTTGCTTTAAAATCATCGACGCCTAATACTGCCATCTTCTATCTCCTTATACCTGTAATCCAGCGACTTCTTCGAAGTCTACACCAGATCTAACAGCCACAAAGTTGAGAGTGATGTAGTTAATAGAGCGTGCAGGTTTAATAAAGAGGTTCGCTACGAACTCATTTCTATCAATAACTGCTGCTGTGTTGTTTGTGTCGTCACATACAACTCTAAAGTCAGTAATACCTCTACGACCCTTAATCTCTCTTAAGAATGGCTCTACGATGTTTACAAACTCAGCTCTAGTAAACTCATCGTTCAATTCAAACAATGTGTTTCTAGCTGCTAAAGCAACTGCTCTTTCTACCACATTAAAGAGACGACGTACATTAATACGATCAAATGCACTTGGTCTATTCATATGTGTTTTATCACCATACAACAAGATGCCTTGTCCTGGTAAATTTGCTATCGGGTTAATACCTGCTTTATATAGGGTATCTCTCTGAGCTTTAGTTGGAGTGTAAGCTAAAGAGGTAACACCTAAGTATGCTCCGCGTCGAGAACCTGCAGGAGAGAACCACGGAGCAGCTTCTGCATCAGATGCTGCCATAATTCCAGCAGTAGATCCTGCTGCAGGTATATTAATATATTTGTCGTTAAACTTATCATACACTTTTAACCAGTTATTATCTACAAAGAGATATGAACTGTAAGTATAATCTGCAACATCTGCAACAGTGGCTGTAACCGGATCTGCATTTCCTACAACAGAAGCACTAGCAGGAGATGTTACAACAACGCAATCTTTACGAGTTGTACCTGCTGTAGCAACCATATCATCTACAACAGTCTCTTGATCTGTAGCTGAAGCTTGACCAGGAGCAATCATAAAGTCAACAGAGATAGTATCTTTATCATTAAATGCATCTAGAGCTAATAATGTCTCTGTAGTAGTTACAGTTGTCTCGACTCCGCCAGCAAAAGACAGCGATGCATTAGAATCTAAAGTACTGTTTACTCTTACATAATTAGAGCCTCGGTTAATTACATTCTTCTGATAGTTAGTTGACCCGTCAGCGTTTGTAGCTGAAGATGAGCTAGATACAAAAGCGTATCTTTCAAGCACAGTACCAGCAGTACCTGTAATTACTCCATCTTCATCTGTTACAAGAATATGACGTTCATTGCCTGTTGGAGCTGCGTCAAATTGATTTGTAAACGCAGCAGCTGATGTTGTCCATGTAATTGGACCTGCAACTTGCATTTTTAGAGAATTTCCTAGTGAACCTGGATGTTTTGCAAATGCTGAGCCATACCAGGTTCCATTGTCCCACGCATTATTGTTTTTGATCAGTACAGCTCCACCAGCTGAATCAGCTGCTGCGTTTCTAGCCGCAGTATTAACTGCTCTCGAAACCTGTAGTGAACTTGAGTATTTTAAGAAGCTTGCTGCTGTATGAAAATCTACAGAGAAAGCATCGTCCGGAGCTCCAAACGTTGAGGCAAGAGTAGCTTCGTTGTCTACTAATACAGCCTCCTCGCAAGGACCCCAGCGGAATTCACCAGCAAATGCGCCAGTAGTAGATTGTACATTAGGCACACCGCCTGTAAGATCTACTTCCTTAACAACTATAGCTGGAGATTCGGAAGGTACGCCTATCGCCATTTTTAATTCCTTTTCCAGTAATCGAATTATATGTTATCATAATACGGATGTTCAATTACCAGTATTTATAATTCTTATTATTTAGTAAGCTGCGCCCCAATCTTCGACCCATCTTTTAGTATTCCACTCATCTTGTTGTTCTTCATGTTCTGCTGCAGCTATACCATCATCAATAAAACCAAACGGAAGTACATCTTCTTCTATAGCTTTCATTTGCTGTTCAAACATCATAGTTTTAATGTTTACATCAGTTAATTGAGAAAAATAATTACCTGTAGCAAAATATCCAAACATAACTAAATTCATCATGAGGTCATCATGA
>UEXM01001367.1_pt1 | contig 20851 bp, 9 predicted proteins | sample 1796661 | NCBI WGS metagenome assembly UEXM01 (sample SAMEA4772469, study PRJEB27181) | metagenome | reverse complement strand
GCAGACCAAGTACTACCTTCTTCTTTATATTTCTTTTGAAATTTATTCATACGTTCAGATGGAACGTGTGATTTAGATTCTTGTTCTTTAGCCTTCATAAACTCTTGTATGCTTTCCATACTTACATTAGAAAAGTCTTGAGCCATTAAGTCTGTAGCTTCACCAGTTGTACTAGCAGCAGCTATACCTCGACCAAACCATGTTTGATCAAACCAACTTACTGACTCCGATGAACCACCGTCCAATCCTGATCCCATATCGTCTTGACTCATCGTCGGATCCACCGTCGAGCCTTGTGCTTTTCCCGATGTAGCTTTTATTTCGGGATTTTGATTTAAATATTCTTCTAAAGACAACCCTTTTGACGTAGCTCTTTTGTTAATTTGTTCTTCAGTAAAAGTTTGTCCAGCGTAGCTATATGTATTCATATTTATGGTAGTTGTTTTGGTATGTATTCGTAAAGTCCAAACGTTTGTAGTAAATCTATCATTTCAGCTAAGTTTTCAGCATTAGAACCTGTTGTTTTACCTTTTGTTTTAAAATGAGCTTGCCTACCAGCTTTAGGGTGTTTCTCCCCTGCTTTTGGATGTCCTTCTGGGTAAACTTTTGGGAATCTTTCTATTTTTCCACCCTCTTTGTATATACCTGTTAAGTTTTCAAAAGCTGCTAAAGGTTTAAAAATGTAAGCATTTGGATTTCTAGTATCTCCTGGAGGAGGTAATAAATTATTTAAATCAGCAGCAACGGTTTCGTCTGCTTTGTTTACAAAATTAACATCTAAGTTTGTTTTTGTATCAAAAGTTTCTTCTTTTCTAGTTTCACCTTGCCAATCCTCAATACCATTGTACATACCTATTATTTCTGCAGCATCAAAATCTTCACCATATATAGTGGAAAACAAACTGTACTTGTTGTTTATTGTCTCGCCATTAAGCGTGTAAGCTTTTTTATCATTATCCCAAATGAACTTGTCGTCACCTAAATCTATAATACTTCTGTCGTTAGCGCTTTTACCAATGTAATTTAAAGCAGAGTTTGGAGTATAACCACCACCTTTACCAGTAACCTGTGAAGACTTGTTGCTTCTGAGTAGTGTAAATTCTTCTGTGTCAGTATCAGTATCTACAGGCGGAGACTTATAATTATCCGCTCTCCCTTGCCCGTGACCATCTTCTACTACTTTGGTAAAATAATCAGAAACTTTATTTCTAAGTACATCTCCATTTTTATTTTCAAACATCCAGTCAGTATCGTATGTCCCATCTTCTTTTGCAGTAAAACCGGCGTACATTTCCTTGCTCAATTTTCCAGAAGCAAATTGTTCTTCAAAAGATAAGCTACTCTCGTCACTTGTTAAATCTGTAGTTACAAAAACTTGCAAAGCACTGTTACCTGTGTTTTTAAAACTATTATAAAGACCTCTTCTAACGTTGCCTGAATTAAAAGCATTTCCTTTACCACCATCACTATATGATTGGCTGTATATTTTCAATAAGTTAGATTCGTCGATGTTGTTTTTAGATTGCCACTTTCCAGCTTTATCTTTATACTTATAAGAGTTGTTATTAATACCAAAGTTAATATCACCCATTTCATCTATTGAAAAAGCAGCGTTATTAGTAAATGCAGTTGTGAAAAAATCATCACCAGTTCTATCGTAAGTTTTAAGACTTGCTAATTGATTTTCATCACTAGCAGTTCTGTAATCTAATTTATCTTGATTAAAAACTTTTATCTGATCGTTTAAGTTTACCAAAGAAAACTTAATTTCTTCCATTTTATCTTTTACCTCTCTATCTTTTGTTTTATCGTATATCTTACTAAGCTTAATATACTCGTCTCTCTGTGTATTTAAAAAACCTTTAATTACTTGTTTGTTTTTAGGGTCTTCAAATTGATTTGTGTTTACAAGACCACTAATTTCACTTTCATATGCTTCCATTCTAGCATCTCTTTCTGCGTTAGCTTGCTTTATAGCTCCAAATACAGAAGCTGCACCAGTAACAAAAGATTGACCAACGTTTGATAAACCAGCTTCGGAAGCAGCTACTTGAGCTTCACCTGCTATTAAACCCATATTAGGTGCGTATGATAATTTTGGTTGTTGTTTTTTTGCCATATTATTCGTATTGTCCTGTTATTGGGTTAAACACTTTATTAAAACCACCACTATAATCACCGGCTCCAGGTATGTTAAAGCTAGTTAATTCAGGTGGATTTGGACCATTAACTGAAATTGGTCTATCTACCATCTGTTGATAATCCATTGTTACTCCGTAAGGGTTAAAACCAGCGCTTGTGTTAGGGTTAACATTTGAACCACCAAACATTGAGCTAAGATCTCCAAACTGTCCCATCGCAAAACCAGTAGCTAAACCACCAATACCACTAGCTACTCGAGATCGCGCGGCGCTCACAGCTTGGTTTGCACCAGCTAATCTTCGTTGTGACATACCAAACATCGTTCCTGTTGTTTGATATTCTAAAGCTCTTGCTTGATTAGCTCCAGCTAATCTCATTGACTCAGCTTGCAGTTCACCAGCTCTTTCTAATTGCTGTAACCTACCAGCCTCAGTTGCTCTTGCTCTTTGGTTTGCAGCTTCTTGCTGTCCTATTGAAGCTGACATTTGAGCCGCTTGTTGTGTTTGTTGGTTAGCTAAAGATTGTGCTAAAGCCGCTATACCACTACCGCCAGCAGAACTTTTAAACGTACCAAGTATATCTGCTCTAGCTTGAGCACCTTGTTGTGCCATAAAATCAGCTTGCTGAGTATTAACACGTAAATCTTCCATAGTGTTTTCCATACCTGCATAAGGATTTTGTACGCCAGCGTATATATTGCTAGTGTCTAAACCTTCGTAAGCCGCTTTCATTTCATTATACTTAACTCTAGCTTCTCTTTGTTCTCTTTTTCTTCGTCTACTACCAAAAAGACCACTAAGCAAGCTAGTGCCCGCTCCAATTAAAGCTTGTGTTGTTACTGGATCTAATGTCATTTTCTTTATATTTTACTTTATTATTATCACAGTTTTCACTGTTTTTTTACCCTGAGGACTCGTCGGTTGCAGTTATAAATCTTTCTAGATCAAAACCTAGTAAACCATCCCAATAAGCCGGGTTGCTACCAGCGCTTATAACTCTAACATTACCAGATATAGTTATTTTTCTAGCAGAATTATTAAACGTTAGCGTTTCTCCTGCTTCTAAACTTTGCGCAGAGCTCAACGTTAATGTTGCTGTAGAACCAGTGTAACTAGCAATATTAGTTACTGTTGGTTCTGCCACAGAAGAATCTATATTAATACTACTAACGGTTGTAACATTTTCCATAACGCCATCTGCATTTGCAACAACAACAGTCGTGCTGTTTAAGGTTGTTGAAGAAACTAAACTTGTTGGCTTTGTTAAAGTTACAATCATATCAGTTAATTCAATATCCCAACCTGTTAAACTTTTAATACCATCTTGGCCAAAACCTATTATAGATATTTCATCACTAGCTAAAGCAGTTGTTTGTTGCTTGTTAAACACAATATTACCAGTTTGAACTGTTGTAACCGCTTTTGTACCCGCGTCTCTTGTTATTGTTGGCGCGCCTGTTTTCTCAATAGCCTCTTTTCTAACACTTGTAATTCTTTGCTCAAGCTCAGTTCCAGCTAAAGATGTTACAACCTCTTCATAAAAAGACACTTTAGATCCAGCAAGCACATTAGTACCAATCGCCAGCATTCCATCGGTAATTCCATCTAAATTATCTATAGACCACCTATGATAAATACTTTTTAATTCTTCTAAATCTCCTTCAATCCCAACAAAATTACCAATAGTTCTAGTGGATTTTGCAAAAACATCACTCATAGTGGGGTTTCTATTAATTGAAAAAGAGTGGGTACTACCACCTTCTATTTCAAATGAAAAAGGAATTTTACCAGTAGTAGAACCTATCTGCGCTGATATTATTGTTTGATTGCTATTTGAAAAACCACTAAAACCAGCCGGCGTGCTACCGTCGGCAATTTCACCAGAAAACTTTAGTCGCATATCTAAAGTTTGATATATAACTTTTCTAAGTAGTAAGGAATCAGACCCTGTAGACGAGTTTATATCTATACTATTGTCTGCAAACCTAACCTCATTATAATCAGCTTGCTTAGTTCCGTTTTCTGCAAATAGAAAAACATCGTACTGATCAGATCCAGTAAAAGTTAAAACTGCGTCGTCTGCTATAGCAATCGCTTCCGACATAGAAAACTCTTTAGTATTGTCACCATCTGGATCTAAAGCGACAACTGTTACGTGAGCAGCGTTTAAAGCAGCGTTCCCAGTAACTCTATCTCCAACCTCCATTTTTGTGGCCACGTTGTTATCCATAACCACTTTAACACCACTGGTAACAGCACCATCAACAACATCCGTGGTCGCTGGAGATGATGGAAAACTTATATTACCACTATATGTGTTTTCTATTGTTTTATTAGCTAACCTAGTATTAGTTGCTTGAAACTTGTTTGAATTAAAGTTATAATAATAATTGTTTTCGTTTTTAATCATTAAACTAAACACTCCATCTCCCGTTACTGTAAACGTTCTTTTTTCACCGCTAGCTTTTATATTTGTAGTGTCTAAATCAAACGACCTTATTGTTCCATTGCCATATTTTCTAGCATGCTCAATATCAGACATTAAAGTTCCATCTGGCATATAATGATACCCAGGTGGTGCTACTAGTCCTTGAGCATTTACTGTGCTTTGTCTAGCGGTAGAAGGTGTACTTGATGAACTTGATGAACCGTAGTGATATGACATATTTTATTTATTTATTTATTTACTGCTTTCTGTTACCTCAGAACTAACCGCGAAAAGTTCAGCTTTAACTTTGGAATTATTCTCAAACCTCGCGTCGGCATAATACCCTGATAAACCATTCATATTAATTACTTGATTTTTCACAAAGAATATGAATGCGCCGTGAGTTGGATCTGGTATGTTTGCACCACCAAATACAGTCTCGTCTACTACAATAGAATTAATATTAATACTTGTAACCTCACCAAATTTAACTAATGTAGAGTTGTTGTTTTGTTGGTAGTATATAATATCACCAATTTGAAGAGACGAGTTAATCTCACCGTCAAACTCCATTACATTATTTATCCAATCCCAACCAAAATCTTCAATAAGTTGTAAAGCAAATATGTTGTTTGCGGTTTGATCATCTTGATATTCTTGAGAATTTTCACTTGTGATAGTTTGTTTTAAAATTCCTAATCCTTGTATATCAAACGATGCAAAATCTGTAGTTTCATCAATATTAGATTCTATACCTTTAATATGATTAAACCATTTACCTTCTTTTTCTATAAATTCAAGTAAACTACCTTTTTCTTTATTAGTTTCAATATTACTAACGTACCAACCGTCTGTTGGTGTTGAGTTAAAGTAATCAACACTATCTTCTTGTAATTGTGTTGTTATAACATCTCCAGCTTCAAAGTCTCCAGCACTTGGGGCTTGAGGGTTGAAGTTATATCTTCCAAACACACCGTATGCTGGATCACTAAAAACCTTAATAAAACCAGTAGAAACAAGTGCATTATTACGGTATTGTTTTATTTCAACTTCATCACCATGATTGTAAGAATACCCTAACACTGTATCCATTTCTTCTTTTGCGTTAAAGTAAAAGTAATATCCATTTGGATTGTTACCAGGATTAACACCTGCAATTAGAGAAACACCACTAACAACCTCAACCGTTTTAACACCCTCAACTCTAGACCGACTACCTTCATACTCTAATGTGTGATATGATTTTATACTGCTTGGCATGTCGTTTAACAGAACGTTTAGACTTGAGTTTGTAAACGTATTATAAAAAGTGTTTCTGTTAACGTTTTCAACGTGATGCTTATAAAGTCTACCTCCAAACAATGTGTAATAGTTGTTAGCTGCGCTAAGCGCGTTCTCGGGTACAAAAGACTTAAAACTAACCCAACCTTTAACATCCTCTTTAAAAGATACTGTTATAGGATCATATATAATTTCTTTTACAGATATATTATCTATAGTTCCATCAAAATTTGAATCATTATATAGTTTTATTTTACCAGTGTTATTAGGTCCTTGTAACCAATCAATCGAGTATGCGCCAACTGCCGTCTCTCCAATAAGATTAACATTGTTACTACCAGTGGTTGAATTCAATGTACTAGTGTCAGTAGTGTGGTTTGCTAATATAAAATTTCCAGCCGTAGCAGCTACAACAATATCATATGTTATTCTATATGTTTTTCCTTCTATGATACCAGGGGCATCAATTTCCATATATCCCCAATCAGTACCTTGTCCAGCCTGCGCCACACCATTATTTATAATCCATTGTGTTCCAGAACCACCACTTATAGTCCAACCTGAGTCATCGTCAAAACGTCCATTTGAAATTAATTCCTCTCCTAGTGTTTCTCTACCTGCAAGTGTAATATTGTATTCATCATTCCTATCATCGTAACTACCAATAAGTTTAGTTGATAATTTTAAATTATCTCTAAACCAATCTTTCATACCAGCGTTAGATATAGGTGTTAACCCGTCCATAGAAAGCCTCATCACAGCACCTCTTACTTTGTCGGTAAAATAAGCTCTGTAAGCTTCCGATGCAAATGATTCTGGATTTTTAGATATACCAAACTCACCAGAATATGGGATAGCTTGGCCCAACACAGCGTTCGTTGCAAGTAATTGTGGATTTCCATCAGCGTTGTATAAAGCATCCTTGTTAGCCATTATCTTTAAAACTCTATCTTCACAAAGAGTTATTAAATCTCCACCTTGTCCCCATCCAGCTTTTAGTTTTTGAATACTACCATAAGTAGGATTTATATCTTTTGATATTTTTTCTGCAGCTATAAATTGATTTAAATTATTTATACCAACCGAACCATTATATATGCCGGAGTATATTAACCCGTACTTTAGGTTTTCTTCATATGGATGCTCATCTAACGTTGTAGATGCTTTAACCCCATTAGCTATATACGGTAGGTTATAAGTGTCTCTAATTCTATTCGATTCAACCCCGTTTCCAAAAGAATAGCAATTGTGCCAACTTAAAGTATATTTTGTGTCTGGACCGTGAAGCACCTCGCTGATGTAAATGAAGGGTGTTCTTGTTGGGTAACTAGTAAAGTTGTTTCCGGTAGTTGCGGTACTAGCATCCCAACCAGTGACCTCAACTGTTATAATACTACCATCTGGTTTCGTTATCTTTAAATGAGAACCAATTTGAATATAAGAAGTACCAACAAGAGGCTCGTCTTGTGTGAACTTTGTAGCTAAAGATAAACGCCAAGGTCCCGTTCCGTTTTGCCCAGGGGAAAGTGAATCAGGTAAAGGCTCGTTGTTTACTTGAGTAACAATCATGTTGACAAGCGTTGCAGCTGGGTTTTCTACGCATTCAACTAGAGATCCACTTGGTATCACTAGGTATTTACTATCCTCCGTCAACGTAAGTGGGTTGTATCCGCTAGCCTCGTAATATATATCTAAATCTGTAGATTCCTTTGGCTCTGTCTCCCATATAGCTGGGTTATCAGGAAATTCTACATCTGATTCTATTTCTTCTAAAAATTCTATAGTGTATCCCACGGCTAGCAAAGCAGGGTTGGATAGAGAACTACCGTCTCCATTAGCGTTTTGCACGTTTATTCTATTAACAGAATACTGGCTATAACCATTCATTGCTGGTTGTTGGAAAACCATGCTTTCACCTGCAGCAGGTGCTGTGTCAAACACTTTGTGTGGTAGTAGGTCGGTGCTGGAAACCACAAGACCAGCAGCATTTATTTTACCAAGAATTGGACTTGAATATCCAGTTAAATTCACTACATAAGGACCTGTACCAGTTATATTTTGCACTATAAGTGGTTCGTGTGAATAATTACCTCCAGCGTTTCCATTAGGGTCGGTGAAAGTACCATCTAGCGTTATGCCTCCATAACTTGTTAATATCATCCCTTTTGTTATAGAGTACTTACCACCGTTTACGCTACAGGTTAGATCGTGTATATCGTCAACAGCAATAACAAACATTGGTCCAGAACCACTTTGCGAAGGTGTTGTAGTAGAGCGTATCGCTGTTAAATGTAAACCATTGTCTATTGACCCTGTTGTACCACCTCCCGTTGGATCCCAATTCACGTCTCCATTTCCAGCTTCATTTGTAAATTTAGTGTGGTATCCTCTAGTTATATTAGGAGATAGTTGAGGTGCTAAAGCCACATCGGTTACAGATCCTATAGGGCCATAAGCAGGATACTCGCCGGAGTTAACCCCAGTGGTTGGGTAGTTTTTACCACCTTCACTCCACCTAAGCCTATTCACATATGTTACTCCGCTAGGTTTAATCGTATACACCTCGCCTGTAGGGTCTTCTCTAAACTTAAACTTTACTGAGGGTGATATTTTACCAACTAAATCTTTAAATTTTTGCCCGCTGTACCAAGTGCTACTTCCTATATTGAAAACATCAGCCATACTACTACTGTCATTGACCTCCCCGGGATTGTAGATACCACCCATCGCTATTAGCATATTACCAGTGCTAATCCCTGTTTCAAATCCATTAGTTTGCCCGTGGTACGGCCAGTGTAGATTGGTCTGCCCCGCGCTACGAGTTCCAGCATATGGACCACCATCTATAAACCACACACTACCTTTTGTTTGCTCACCACTAGCGTTAAACACGCCATATCTTGCGCTTGCATCATCAACCTCGTCATCCAACCCGGAGTGATCAGCATTTTTTAAACTAGTACCACTCCAATCATAATAACCAGGATTACTAGCGGTAATAGTGGTATCCATGTGGTTTACCAACTCACCTTTCCATTCAGACTCTGAAGTGTCGTCAAACCTATACTGCCCAACATTCCATGAGCCAGTAATTGTTGGGCCAATACTTTCAGATGCCGCCGTGTACTTATAATTTCTAAAAAATGAAGCAAACGAACCAAAACCCAAATTATTACTAACACCACCACCGCTAAAACCTAAATAACCAGTTCCACCGCTAGCATCTTGATAAAGGCCATGCGTTTGACCAGTTAACACCTCGCTGTGCAGGGCGGCTTGGTCACTACCCATATAGTATAGCTTTCTAGATAATGTTGTTCTGTATTGAGTGACCTCAGCGTTTGTTGTGGCTACATTTTCAATAAACACTCCATCGCTAATAACTTTAACAAAGAATCTACCATCAAATTCGCTTGAATTTTCTGGAGTATACTTGTAAACCCTCACAGTAGCATTGTCAATTATTTTTGTTGCATTCAAACCATCGTTTGGATCATCGCAAATAAAATTAACATCTTCACCTAGGTTTTTATCTAGTTTTACGCTGAAAAAAGCAGCGTTTGGACCTATAGCACCACCAGCGGTTTCTTGATCTCTATCTGTAGTTAACTCTGTTACTCTGTATCTTTTAGACACAACACTACCAAGTGCAAATTCTACATATAAAATTCCATCCTCTATATTATGCAGCTCAGAACCGGGTCCAGAACCAAATGGTTGGTATCTCATTTTGAAAGTATCCCTACCTAACAATGGCGCATCGTTTATAGTATTACTAAAGATATCTGTATTACTATTTGCAACAAAAACGTGCGTTCTTTCTTCTATTAGTGTCTTTTTAGTCTTTATGTAATCAGGTGCTTCTGTCTCTATCGCTAGTACTTTGTATCTAGCTGGCTCCGTAACCAAATCATTTGATTCAACACCTTTTTTCAAAATTAAAAAAGTATCAATATCTATTTTGTTTATATCAGCAGAGCCAAAAGATAACCATGCTAAACCATCACCAGCATCCCACCATCTATCCATGGTCATATTATAGTACTCTCCAGAAGTTTCTTTTACAAAGAATTTAAAGTACTCCATATCCTCAGGGAATACCGTGTTACCAAAAGACACTTCCATTTTATTACTTTTAGCAGCTTCAATCTTTGGCACTTTGTCAAGACCACTCGCGTTAGACAGTACTGGTGTTTCTCTTCCATACTTGTCAACAAAAACAACTCCTAGTTGATATTCTCTTAGTGATTTAATAGACTTCACGGTATTTAAACCTATATTATCACTTTTTATACTGAAGTCAAAGTCTGGATAGTATTCTTGTTTTGTACCCGGTTTTAGTAAATCAAACCCCTGGGTATAGTTTCCATATATAATTCTATTACCACTAATTTCTTGTGCTAATGCTTTCTTAGGAACAGCATCCCAGGGTCTCAATAGCTGATTTGATGGGAGTACTCGTTTTACAGATTCTGATTTTATAGTGTACTCGTTGTTAAGCCAAATATCGCTGCCATGTTGGTTGTTATTAATAGTATCAATCACATAGATATTTGGAGAAGCTTCATCTTTGTAAAGTATGTCAACAGCGACAACGTCATCAACTAATCCTTCAACAGGAATAAAATTTTTGATTGTTATTTTTTTCAAACCATTGGTCATACCTAAATTATAACCTTTCTGCGGATGGAAATCAAAAGATCCAGGTAAAAACGCTACCTCAGTAAAAGGTGAGAATGCTGAATACTCCTTATCTTCGTATTGATATCTATAAGCAAACCTTGGAAATTTAAATTCAAATAAATTTTCTTCTTCATCTAGTAGGTCAACAGCATATCTTAATTCAGAATAACCGTCTGGTACCACCGCTGGAATACTGTTGATGCCTATCACCTCTAACTCCACACCTGCATCTGAAACGTCTTGTCTTTCTATAGAGATGTTTAAAATTTCAAAACTGTTATTCGTGGCACTTGCTGTGTGGATTAAAAACTTACCAGCAGCATAACTAAAGTTCCCACCTGAACTTCCTAAAGTCGTGTCTAGCGTTAAATCAAATTCATGTGGAACTCCAGGCGAACTATTTGTGTTAACCGTTGGAGTGCTCCAGTTATGTGGACTTGCCCCACCTTGGTTAGAAATTAATTTTACTTGAACGGTTGACCCCGCGATCATTCCTTGTGTTTCAAATTTTACTTTATAAGTACCAGCCGCACTACCAGTGCCATACTCAAAATCTAGACTTGGAGTACCAGTAACCTCTTGCGAAGCTCCAACACCATCAAAAACAATTTTAGAATTTTGTGAATCATATATTATATCAACATTACTCCAATTATAACCTAGCGGCTTACCACCATTTATGTTTGGTAGAGTAAAGTCGCCGTTAGGCGCGAGCTCAGCGGGCTCATCACTAGGCACAACGCTAAGTATCTTAGCTTTTATAGTGTAATCTGTTATTGGTATTGATGGCGCATCACTATACGTGTCTCCACTAAACTCCTTAAAAACCACCGTGTCACCAACTTGCCAATCTAAATCAAACCCACTATCACCATTTATGTCAGTTTCTATATTCGTACGGAACGAATCACCAACTGTTAGTGTAGAAAAATCATATAAGTAATTTTTATCATTAAACTGATCATACCATAGCGACGACGCGTTTTGAGTGTTTGTAGCACCGCTACTAGTACTAAGACCACCTGGATCAGTCGTGATTCGCATTATACCACTATAAGTAGAGTTTGGGTTTCGCCCCGAGATTAATTCTATAGTTGGAGCTGTTCTAGGAGATTTCCTAATAACTGTAATGTGTTTTTCTTCTAAATCTATACCAGAGCTTATATCAATGCCTCTAGATTCATTTATCAGCTTTGTGTGTATTAGACCAGATTTGTCAGTACCTTCTATACAACGAGAGATATTTATTTTTTTCGGTTCAGAATGATTATCTGTCCAAAATATCATGTCGTCTATAACGTTAATACCCGTGATTAATCTGTTGGGATGAAAACTTAACACCGTGTTATTAGTGTCAACTACAACTGGAGTTATAGTATTAGTTATAGAATCGTATTCAACTATAAAAGAGCGTGCTAAGTCGGCATTGAATATAGTTAAATTATCTATAGTACCATCTCCATCATCAAAGCAGTAAAGCCTAAAAGAATCAAAAAACCCATCTGGGGCATCTGCTGTAGCCGCTGAAGCCGCTCCGTTTACCCACTCTGTAGAATGAGTACCAACAATATTTTCGTTTAAAACAGAAACATTTGCATTTCCAGCAGCGTGATTTGCTAAAAGCAATCCACTACTATCTTGAAATGGAACAACAATATCATAAGTAAACCTATAAGTAGTTCCCTCATACAAGGCGGCAAAAGCTTTTATCCTACCATTTTGACCAAAAATCGCTTGAGCTTGACCGTTTGAAATATTCCAAGCGTTTGTATCAACATCCCAACCGCTTGCGTTGTTATCAAAACTACCGATGCCTCCTAATAAATCTTTTTGAGTAACAAAATAATATAACTTGTCATTTTTTTCATCAGCAATTGAGCCAACGCAAACCGCGTTTTCAGGTATAAAACCTTGCCCTGCGGTCAAAGAATTACCTAATATATTTTGAGCGGTACCAACGTCAGATCCTTCTGAGGTTGACACCTGTATATTCATTGCGTCTCTATACTCCCCGCTTGGAACAAGTCTCTCGTCAAGATCCTTATTCATCTTACCACTGGTAAAATTATGCTTAATCTCTGGCATGTACTAGTGTTTTATTTGTTTCGATTTACCTCTTAAAATTTGAGTTAATTCTTCTAACTTAATATTTGATAATCTTAATTTTGCTTTTCTAGTTTCTGCAAACCTTTCTTTCTTAAATCTAGGCGCTAACTGTTGATGTATTGGCTGAGATGATGTAGATAGAATTGCGTAAGCTATATATTTATACATTGCTTCTTCAGCAAATTTATGAACTTGCATTTCCGCGTCCGTACCAAGACTATCACTTATATAATCTAAGATCACAGTTTTTCCTGAAATATTAGAGCTAAAATGTATTCTTCCTAATCTAGGATCTATATAAAAAGATCCATTAGCTTGAGCGTGTTGAGGATCTAATCCGTATCTAGATCCATCCATTGGCCAGTAAGTATCATCTTGGTAATCGTCTTGATTTTCAGACGGAGTATTTGCTTTGTAGGAGTTCCAAGTAGAAGATTCCGATTCATTACCAATGGTAGCTTGTAATTTTGTGCTAGCGTAACTATTAGTTACTGATACATCATCTATACTATTAGTTACTGTTATCGTGTTATTTATGCCTGAAAACTCTTGGTAAGACACTATTAAAACATAAACTTCATCATGCGCGCTAACATCTACTTTAAGCAACTCTTTTGACACGTCTGTGCCATCACTTGATCTCCACTCTATATAACTACCCACGCCGTTAGGCCCTACGAGATCAAAACTCTCTGGTAAGTGATTAGTGCCTGAATCAGCGTACGTTTGGTCGTTTAAGTTTTTAGTATTTGAATCGCCTGGATTAGTGCTTAAACCAAACCTTAAAACACCAGGACCATTTGTCATGTCTACAGCTGTTCCTTTTGCAGAAATATCTACGTAATCCTGATCACTAACATCTATTAACTGCCAACAAGCCATAGCATGACCCCAGCCGCTAGTATCACCGTGATCAGTTCTAGTTCTATGGGAAAAAGTTAACACCTCGCTGCTTATGTTATAATCAGCAAATATTGTAGTAAAACCACCGGTCTCTGGAACGCTATTTCTATACCACGGCGGAGCTGGCTTGTTGTTAGCGAGAGTAGCAGCTGAAAAATCACCATTAATAACTAACTCTAATTCTTCAGGAAAAGAATACTCACCATCATCTTCCTGTCTTATTTGAAATGGGTTGTTTGTAGAATTTGTTGGATATAAAGGATGTTTTATACCAGCCGAATCTGCCCAGGATACTTTTGTATAATTTACGTAATCATGAGGAAGTGGCATGACTAAAGTTGGTGGTAAATCTATTTGTTGAGACTTAATAGATTTAAAGGTGTCAAAAGAAAACTCTTGCAACCCTCTTTGCGCGTGGAATGCGATATCAGCTCTTTTAACTTTTTGAATAATTTTACCTTCACCAACGTAAGCTATTTGAAATTGAGTTATAATATCATCTAAAGAAGTAAATTGGTAATTACCAAAAGTATTACTTTGATAATAATCTTTGTGTGTAGTATCGTCTAATAATCCCATTTATTTATTGTTTTTCTTGTTGAATTTGAGAGCCTTGAAGTCCAGCTGCTATCTGTGTTAGTTGAGGTTTTTCTATAGCAATACCAAATAATGCTAATATTCTATATACTAACTCTGTTTCTTCTGAGGCGTGTAGTTCAAAATCCACGGCAGAAGTTGCGTTATATAACGGTTTGTTATTTACAACAACATATGCCCAGTTTGGTTTTACAGGAGTTCTAATATAGCTAATAACCACAGCCCCATCAACACTTGAGTCATAAGGATCTGATATTTGTGGTTTTGGGTATATTCTTAAAGATATACCTTCGCCTGAGTGCATTCTTTTACAGTAAATTGGTCTTTTTTTAGTGTTCTTAGTTAAAGGACTGCTTTCATACAGAAACTGCTCGCTTCCCATTTGCATCTCCTCTGCAACATATAAACGTCCGCCCGGTTGGTAGCGAAGCCTAAGCGCTATTAACTTGTATATATCTTCGTCGTGGTCTTCAAGCATCACATCAGCTTCACCCTTTCCACCAGTTATACTAGATACGTTTTTATCATATCTTTTAAAATAACTTATTTTATTTTCAACGTTAGTCACTCTATCAGAATAAGTAATATCGTTTCCAGGTGCTCTTTGAAACTGATCTAAATCATAAAAATATTGTTCAAATATTTCCTTCTGAGCGTGGTCGGCAAATAAGTTAAACTCTTGTGGGGTTATATACCCTCTTTGTTCTTTATTAGCTAGCGCTAAAACTTTTTGATATACTCTATCTATACTTACTGCCATAATTTCTTTTTAATTTGTAGTTTACGATCGCCCCGTAGAGCGACCGCATCTACAGTTAGATTAATTTAATCTTTTTTCAATATTGGAGTAAATCTCCATACCTTCATCAGTTTTAAACCAAGCGGCTAAAGCTGAATAAGGGTGTTCATCAAATGGAACATTCATTAACTTTCTATCGTTAGAACCCCATGAAAAAGTTCTTTGATCAGAAGATAATTTTAATATTCCCATTTCAGTTGCTCTAATACCAAAGTTTCTAAGCACAACGTTTTCGTCATTTACCAACTCTAAGAATAATACAGGATTTTTCTTAGCATATAATAGTAAATCTCTTCTAAGTTCCTTAGAACTCATTTCTGATACCTTAGAACCCACTTCAACACGCATAATAGCTTCAGCCATATCTATATCCATAGATTGAGCAGCGTTTAATGCTTCTATTTCTAATTCTAAGTTTTGAACTTCATTGTTAGCTACAGCCTCTGGTTTCCACTCGTAATAAATAATACCGTTCATTGGGTGGTATTTTGAAAGTAGTTTTTGTAATACTGTTTTTTCTTTTGGTACATTTAAGTATCCGTTTCTAAAAATAATATGAGATAATCTTTGATCACCCTTCATCTCATCCACAAACGTCGTTCTTTGGTTTTCGCAGTATTTTAATTCTCTCTCATAACCTAATTCTTCATCAAACCAATATATGTTTGCAGATTTAATCATTTTAGATAAAGGTTTTTTATCGCCTTTTAACATATACATCCTATCCTTTATTTCCCATTTAGGTTTTTTAGATTCAACTTTTTTAGGTTTTGGTGTTTCAACAACCGGTGTTTCAACAACAGGTACCTCTACCTTTTCTGTTTTTTGTTTTTTTGCCATAATATAATATATAATAAAATTAATAAAAATAAAGGGTCGAGGCCGAAGCCTCGATCCTTAATATAATAAATGCTTAGTTCATTAACATGAAGTTATTAGCACCTTGAGTAACTAAACATCTTTCAGATAAGTAGTTTACTCTCATTGCATCTAACTCAGATGTAGCAGCTCCAACAGAACCAGTAACCCAAGTCTTCATTTTTCTATCATCAGTTTGTGAAGCTCTATAACGTACGTGTAAGAAAGGTCTCTTAAGATTTTTTCCTAACATTTGGTCATAAACTGAAGATACACCAGCAGGAACAATAACTCCTCTAATTGCATCAGCAGTAGCTCTTGCGTTAATCGCCCCTCTAGTACCAGCATCGTTTAAGTATTTCCAGTCAGACTTGTAGAAGTCGTAAGAACCTCTTCTGAAACCAGAGAAACCTAAGTTTAATGCCATATCTTCAGAGTTATCAAATACCCCGTAAGAAGTACCACCAGCTCCGTAAGAATTCATAGAAGCTAACATGTCATCTATCGCTAACGAAGTAGCTCTGTTTACAAACATCATGTTTTCTTCAATAGCACCTTGAGAATCAAACTCAGCTAAGATAGCGTCAAATTCAGCTAAATCAGTAGCAGCGTTAACACCAGTAACACCTGAAGTTGAATTACCTCTAGTAGAAATAGCATCAAACAAACCTTGAGTACCACCTTGTGGTAAAGCACCACCATTAGTTTGTGTATCAAGAGTTGTGTCATTAGCGATTTCAACACCTTCAAGACATGTCATCTCACAGTTGTCAGCAAACCTCATTCTAGTTTCACCTTCAGCTTTCAAGTACCATAAGTAACCAGAACCACCATCTTCACCAGCTACTTCAACCCAACCTACAGCAGAAACATCTGATCCAGAAACGTGATACATGTCTCTTAAGATAACAGGCTTGTTAGTGAAAGATAAGAAATCTGGCTCGTTAGCCGTAGTGTATGGAGTATCAGAACCTTTAGCCCATTCAGAACCATACTTAAGAATAGTAACAGCTTCGTCACCCATTGCAATACCAGCCTCACTCGCGTGACCTTGAGTATAAGGTAAAACCGTAACAACATCAGTTGCTACAACAGTAACTCTACCTGGATACGTTACAGTAGCAGAAGCTACTAAACAAGTATCACCAACACGTAAACCATGGGATCCAGCAACGTAAGTCGCGTTTGTTCCAGCGTGAGCTGTAACTGTTACTTCAGAAGCAGACGCATCTATTGTACCTGTGTACGCTAAATGTAATCTACCTTGTTCAGACCAGATGACTCTATCAGCCGTCATAGCCTCTTCAGCTCCTACTTGTGCAAGAAAACCTGAGATTGTTCTGTTTCCAAAAACCTCAGCTTCTTTTTCCATAAGATCTGGTAAATATTGTTGTGCCCATCCTTCAGTAGCCGCCGTAGTAAAATCTACGTAATTTGAAGCTAGTGTTGATTGGATTGGGCTTGGAGTCAAGTTAAGTGACCCACCTGCAGTAATTGCCATAATTTTAAATTTTTAAATTGTTATTTATTTTTGTTTCTAATTTTGAAATCAGAAGAGTTTTGCCCTAACACTTTGAACTTCATTCCACCCGCTTCAATTTTTCCATGACTTTGTCTTGGATTCATATCAACGTTTTTGGCTTTAGCAATACTATTTTTCATAGCATCTGCTTTTCCTTGTTCGTAAAAGTGTTTTGCAACAGCATCTGCATTCATTGCTGTGTACAGAGATTTATGATAACCCTTAGCGTCTGTTAAAGCAGAGTTCTTATCCAAAAACTTTTTGGTGAAATTGCTTATGTCGCTCTGAGTGTTTTTAACCTCTTCAGCATTGTTTACATTAAACCTGTATTTCTTATCACCGACGTTGTATTCAAAACCTTTGAACTTGTCGTTGAAAACATTATTTGTTTTCTGTGTAAAAATATCAGAGTTTGTTTTAACTGTTTTTTGAGTTGCTTCTGACTCCTTGTTGTATCTATTAAAGAAATCAATTGCTTTTTGCTGCTCACCCGTAAGTTTGCTTCCAGCTTTGATCTCGTCATAGTATTTAGACTTTTGCCCGTCTAGGTGGCTTTTAGCGCTGGCAACTTGCTCTTTAAGCGCTAATTTCTTTCTACGTATGTCTCTATCGTCGTCTACATCTTCGTCGTAAGAGAACGTGTCTTCCATTAGGAAGTTAATTTCTTCGTTATCTAAATGAGGTTTTGTTTGTTTGTAGTATTCTCTTAACAAAGCGTTATCATCTAGTTTGCTATAATCTTGATTAAGTTTTACATAATCACTTAAATCACCTCCAGTCTCTTCCATAAAGTCTATTAACTTTTGGATATTTTCTGGTAAAGGTTTTCCAGTAGCCTCGGCTTCGGCTACAGCTTCTTCAACCTGCTCTTCAACCTCTTCAACTTCTTCTTCAGTAATTTCTTCTAATACTGGAGTTTCTTGTGTTTCAGTTTCTGGTTGTGTTTCCGTCTCCTCAGTAACCTCTGTCACTGCTTCTACTTCTTCAGCTTTTTCCTCTGCCACAACTTCAGTTTCTTCTTTCTCCTGTGGTGGAGCGCTTAAATCTACTTTGATAATGCTATCGTCACCTGCAGATTCAAATTTACTTTCATCGACTTGTTCAGTCGTTTCTTGGGTAGTCTCTTCGACTACTTTTTCATTTTCTTCTTCCATAATATAATATAATAATAATTAATAAATTCTAACTAGGGTCAAACGAACCTAAATCAAATCCTCCACCTAGTATATCATTACCTGCGGACTCAAAGTTTTTAGGTGGTTTTCCACTATTTCTTTGCTCAATCATCTCTGATTGTTGTGTTGCTTGTATCTTTGTTCTTTCGTCTTTGCGATCTTCTTTTTGTTTTTCTCTATCTTTCATACCGCTAACCTCAACTCCTTTAAGCTGCATGTTGTATTGGAATTCTAAAGCCATAAGTTCTTTTTTCATCTGAACCTCTTGCATCATTTTTTGAGAATCAACTTGGGCTTGCATTTGCATTAACTCAGCTTTACTAGCATTTAACGCTTGGTCTTTTTGCATTTCAACTTGAGCCGCCGCTTGAGCTGCTTGAGTGTTAGATTGAGATTGAGCTTGAATGTTTTCTAATTGAAGCTGTCTATCTCTTTGCTGCTTTTTCTTTCTACGTATTTTTAGCAATTGATTGGCTAACTTAACATTGCGTATTTCCCTAAGATCAATAGCGTCCTCTAGCTCTATACTTTGTTGTTGTAACGCTATTTGAATGTTATTCTCTAACAAACCTTTTTCTTCTTCATCTGGTTGTAATTCTATAAATATACCAAAATCATACAAATGTAGCTCAGACATTTCTTCTAACGTTGCCACGTTGTGAACTCCAATAGCTTGTATAAAAGCATCTTTTGTTGGGGAATACTCTATAATATCAGATATCCTGAGTGATAAACACTCTGCTGTTTCGGCTGTTAAGTACAACCCAGCTTGTAATATATGTCTAGTTGCTGTGTTTGAGTTAGCGGCTGCTAATTTCTGAACTCCTACTAAAGCGTTTTTATCTGGCATACTACCATCTCTAGCTTCGTTAAGACCAGTTACGTCTCTTATCATCTGTAAGTAATAATTGTAATTACCAATAAGAGCTTGCATTTTATTTCCACCAGATCCAGATGTTATCTCTTGAATAGGCACTTTACCCGGATTCATATCACCATCAGAAGTAAAACTTCTTCCGATAACAGATCCCGTTTGAAAGAACATGTTTAAAGCTTCTTGCGGGTTGTAATTAGTTCCATTACCTAAATCAACTTCAGCCAAACCATCAGCGTCTAAGTAAACACCATCTGGAACCATTCTAGCCATTACTTGCTGTAGCTTTAAGTGGGTTAACTGAATCATGTCGGCGAAACCAGTTATACGCTTTACTAAAGAATCAATTTTTCCATTGTAAATTCTAGGCGCAACAATAGCGTAATTCATTTTAACTTTAGTAAAATCACTTTTAGGGCGCATCATATTTTTAGACATTTCCCACTTAAGCAATTTATCGGTACCTAAAATCATAGCACCATCGTAAAGCGTTTCTATAGACCTTAACATTCTACTATATCCACCTTCTTTGTCTTGTGGAGGATTAAACGAATCATCTTTAGGTATAATTTTATCAGCACCAGTTCCGGTTTCTTTTACTTTATACACTTCGTTCATGTAGGTTTTGTAGTTGAAGTACAAAACTTGTATAGTGTTATTGTCTTCCTTGTCGTAACTATGCCTTGAGTTGTGGTTAGATCTATTATTAGATTTATTTTTCATTATATCTTCTAAATCGCTTTCAGACAAATGAGGAAATTCTTTTGCTAATTCATTTACAGGGATAGTTTTAACTTCACCGACATAATAAATATCATCAAAATAAGGGGAGTCGGTATGAGAGTAAACCAAGTTAGCTGGATCAACGTAGTCAATAACAACTCCTTCAGATGTATTAAACGAAGTTTTAACCGCGCCAATACCCAAAACAGTTAAATCGTAGTAAAACCTCTTCTTTGTTAACTCGTATTTATTACCATCAAACAAAACGTTTAAAGCTTGCTCCTCAGCGAGCTCAACAGCCTGCTTATAGGTTAATTGCATGTGGAGCTGTAGTTCTTCTGGAGTTTCTGGTAATTCTTTTTGATCACTATCTTTAGTGTTTACACCAAAATTTTCAGCTGCAAAATTATCAAATTCCTGGAACTCCATATCGTTCATTATAGCCTCCATATACTCTGTTCTCTTTTCAACACCATTTGGAGATTGAGAGTAAGCTTTTATATCGTATGTTCTTTCGGCTATACCGTTTACAACAATATCTACAAACTTAGATATAATTGGAACTGGTTTCCAGTCTAAATTTAAATAGGACAAATCACCGTTTATAGATAACTCATCCTTATATTTTTGAATAGACTGCTCGCCTCTAGCATACAGTCTTAAATTATGAAAATTATCGTGATTAGATCTATACCTACTATTGCTTCTATCATTATTAAACCACTCTTGTTCTATTGCTTTACCTACTTTCAAACCATAAT
>UEXM01001366.1_pt1 | contig 20863 bp, 5 predicted proteins | sample 1796661 | NCBI WGS metagenome assembly UEXM01 (sample SAMEA4772469, study PRJEB27181) | metagenome | reverse complement strand
TTCTATAAGTTTGCCCTGTCCATATAGCAGAGTTTGATTTCAAGAGATAGATGCAGTTTGTTGTAGCTATCTTTCCATTTTGAAAGATTTGTTGTGTTGCCCTTCTACCAGTTGGTATGCCGTTTTTTTCTAAAAAAGACATATCTAAATCAAAAAGATTTGATAATAAAAAAATATTAAAAATGCATGCAGACACTATAAAAAGATCTTTAGGGCTATCACTTTTATATTCATAAGTTTTATAAAACTCATAATTTTTTATTCTCTTTCCACTGTCGTCTATTTCGACATATGTGGACAATTTTGTTTGTTGTAAAATATCGTTTAGTGATTCTGATTCTGTGTGAACGACGCTTTTTTCTACTAAGCTAGCGAGCTTTTGAGTGATCTGACGTTTGCTTGTGCCTTTTTTTATTTTGACACCTGTATATGGTCCTTCAAATGTTTCCGATCTATATCCTATGCTCGCTAATTGCTGTATATCATCATCATTTAGCATTTTATATTCTGCTAAAGCACCGACTGCATAATATAAATTTTTATCACCTGCTGCTGAAGCTATGTTTGAACCAACCGAAAGTAGCTTGGCTGCTAAAGAATTGTCCACTAGGTAAAACATTACCGATGTATAATTTTGCAAATCTTCTTCGCCAGACCATGTAGACAAAAGCTCACCTAAAGTTCCATCCAATCCATCCTTGACCAGATAATTTACTGTGAGCTTTATGCTTTTTCCCGTTGTGGTTGTAGTAAAATTGCTTTGTTCATAAAACTGTTCAAAAAAGTCTGCGCCGGGAACTCCAGTCGCAGCTTTATTATCTACATGAGCAACTATCCTATCAGCCAAGTGAGGATTAGTAACAAAGCCAGAATTTTCAACTGTCACCTTCTTAACGTATATTGATGGCACTGAATCGCCAAAAACACTTCTATCGTCGCTTAATATAGCCATTCACTAACACTCCTCGATATCCTCTTCTGTGATGCCGCTATCATATACATTTTCTAAACTACTTTCGACCGTTCGCCTAATCACGTCCAAGTCTGGGCATTCATACATATCATCATAAATATTGCCTTCTTTTCTTTCGTCTTGAATTACGGGGCAAATATCTTTTTCTGCTATCTCATAGTCTACACTGACATCGAAGAAATATTCTACAAAAGATGTATCTCCAGTTGTATTTATGGCTTTTATCATCTCCTCGCCTGTAAGAGATGACACTCGTTGTTTTTTAGGAAAATACATTGGAACTAAAACATCTCTCCTCTTGTTTGCAAGGTCTAAAGAACTAGTCATTTCAAATACTTCTATTTCAAAATTATCGTTTGTAAAATCAACATTGAACTCTTCCAATTTCAATAAAAGTTGTTTTTGTGCAACCTTGATGCTTGTTCCATCTGCGAAGTCTAAGATGTCAACTGTATAATCATTTTGGATACCTCTCAATTTCTCTTCGCGAGATTGCGCCTTTCTTTTTTCAGATTGTGATTTTCTAAAGGCTTCTGTTTCTTCAACTGTTTGTATTGATATTGTGTAATCTAAAGTTATATCTAATTGAGGTATTCTTTGTGGGACAGCATCCAAAGAACTAGTCAATATGGGTGATGAATTAGATATCTCACCTTTGTACATCGACACTTCCCATGACGGTATATTTTCACTACTCAGAGAGGAATTTGCTAAACTATTATAAGAAGAGAAATTTCTATCGTTTTTTACTTCAAATTCTTTTAGATTAGCCTTCTTCTTTCCAACAAACAGGGCTTTGCCTTCGTTGAACAATTCGCCCGTTCTAATCATCATATTATTCTTTTTTATTTCTGTCTCTATACCAGTATACACATATTGGGTTCTAATTCTGGGCACGTCTTTGATCCTAGTTTCGACTTCGCTTTGATTGCTTCCAGTTTCGTTTATCATTCCGGTGTACTGATTATCATAAATGATATCGTCATCGTAGAACGCATAGTAGTGGGGTTCAAAGTCGCCCTTAGACAGTAGCTGCTTGCCAAACTGTGTGAGCTTGACTTCTAAAACGTCTTCTTTTTTATTAAAAAATGACACTTACTGTCCCCCTATATTATCGGCTTTCCGCCAATTTGTGTTAGTTGTTCGCCAGTTGGGTCTTCCTCATCACCAATTTGTACTTTTCTGTTATCCGCTTCCGTATATTCTCCACCTAGCTTCTGTAAGGGTGGTCCACCTTTCTTTGGCGACTCTTTCTGATCCGGTACCGGAGTTACAGTGATGTCTGGTGGCGTAACTGGTACTTCGCCTCCAATTTGAAGTCCGGTATCTATTTTTGCCAACTCAACTAAACTAAAGAAGTCATACGGCCAGTTATAATTATATGCTGTGTTAGGATTGTCTTCTTTAAATCTATCTGTACCAATGGATTTGTCTAAAGCGTCTTGATAGAAATGAGTAGCTCGTTGCTTCACTTTGAACACCATCCATCTTATATCCTTTGTTATATCTTTTCCAAGCATCAGTTCATTGTTGGTTAGGAAATGTGTAATAGACGAAGATTGCTTTTCAGCTTTCAAGGATATTTTTGGCATAATACCTTGCCAAATATCTATAAGGTCTTTTTGGTCTAGTGTGTGATTGAACTCAAAAATATACATTTGCATTGGACTTAGATTTTTATTTTTGATAAAATCTAAAGATGGTGGAAATACATATTTTTGCATTCTATCAACTTGATCAATAATTGTTTTCCCCGGCTTGTATACATCAGTTGAGAGTGGCTCCCCATTACCAAGCAATGCTTCTACCACTTGTCTTCCTTGTATCTTTCCAACAATTTTATCCTCTGCTGGTATTAGTGGGAAAAATGATTTCTTTCCGCCCACGGTGCCAACGGTAAACGGAATAGCAACTACAGCTTCAGAAATTTCTTTTTCTCCTGCTATTGTGCCTAATCTTTGTGGTTGTGTCGCTGCTGGGAATAATTTTTCTTTCAACGAACCTATTGTTGTATCTGTGGCATTCGATCTTCCAATACCCAATACTGGATTACCCCTAGCCAACACTGGTGCTTGAGTTGGGAAAGACTCTCTGATATTATAAAATATTCCTTCACTTGTGCTTGGTATAGATCCATACCCTCTCCACATACCTTTAGTTTGATTTTCAGTTCCAGCAAAAACATTTCCGACATTACCGGAGAAATTTAAAATTGGACACTCAAACTTAGGCGATATTATCCATCTACCCTTAGTTGTTTCTGTTGCTGTTAATTTTTTGCCTGAAATGGGGTCAAACGTGAACACTGGCTTTTGCACAACACTAAACAAATTCATTGATGCATTTGCTTGCATTTGATGTTTTGTTGCTAGTGAGCCATTCACTGTATTACCTACTGGTGATAAGTTTGTTGAATCAACCAGTCCATCTTCTAGTGCGCCCGATTCGTCATATTCAAAATTATTAAAGAACGTTGTTCCGCTGATTGCAAGGAATGATACAACCTCATTCAAAGAAAATGCTGAGTCTGTTTCACCTACATCAATTGACTCTCCTTCTAATAAATCTGTAAATTCATGAGGTTTGAATTCAAATCTCACGGTTGATTTTCCATAAAAATATGGAGGAGTCCATGCAGCATAAGCCGGATCAAACCTATCAATACGGGTATTTGATAGTGGAGATCGCCATGTAAGTGCTGGACCGTAATGCATTCCTCTTGCTTGTCTAGTTACGCTCGCTACCAGTGAGCCTCCAACTCTAGCAACAGTGTTCGGACCTTCATACATTATGATATCATTTGTCTTGTAGACGTCTAGATCCATGTAGTAATTCACACCAGACATAAAGCTAGCTTCTGTTGCAGATTCTATTGAAGAAAATTTTCCGTCATTCAAAAAGAAGTTTGGTATTTCTCCCAAAAAGTTGTTCATCGCTAAGGAATAGTTTTGTTTATTTTGTCCTATCCAAGCTGAATATGCTCCTGTGACCCTCATTGATGAAGAGAAGTGCCTAGTATCCAAATAAAACAGCCTTGCATTGACATCAGAGCCTTTTGTTGATCTTGCGGGTAAAAAGCTTTGTGGTTCGATTAGAGATTCAAATGGAAATCTAAATGAGCCACTGTCTTCAGATATTGCTTGTTGAAAGTTTTGAGCGGCGTCAACGGCTGGAGTTGATCCTGTAAATGTCAACCAATCTACAGCAATGCCTGATTTGATAGTGTTGTACAGAATACCGGGACTGAAAAATGGTTGCATCAAAGAAGATATTCTTTCGGCGTTTGGATCACTATAGTGAATGTCACTGCCTGTAATAAATTGTGCAAAAGATTGTGACATGAGAGTGCCTAGTTGCACTGTTCTATTCATTGGGTAGAAGCCATTATATGGTAATAATTTCTTAATTGCGTTGCACTTGATAGTCATTTTTGTTTGTTTCGCAATACCGTCATGTTGTTCATTGATGACTTCAAAGTGTTTTACAAAATCACTATGTGCATAAGTGTTGAAAAAATCTTGATCAAAAGAGTCAGATTCCGAATCAGCAGACTGAGATAGATGACCACCCTCTAGAGTTAGATATTTGTTGTTTTTGGAGTTGAATCCAAAGAAAGATCCTTTATCTAAATAATAATCCATGTGTTGTGAAATTCTAAACTCTGGTAATACTGTATAGCCTTGACCCATCAATCTAATATCGGAAGCATATTCTTCGTAAGAATCAAACCACGGCTTTTTCCCAGACAATCTGGCAGTGTCCCAATCCGGGATATATTCAGATAAAACACCACCTTCAAACCCCTCTGCTGCTGATGACGAAATAAAGTTATGATATTCATATGAAAAAGAAGCTGTCGGAACAACAGTTCCTCCTTTATCATTATTGAGATATCTCACCATGCTTTGTTGGAAGGCGGCAATCGATAACTGTCCGTGGTTTGTTCCGGTCAACTGTGAGTATGAAGATGTCGCGCTTGTCACTCTTTCTCCAACATCCAATGGAAAAACACTTAAGTCAAGTGCGTAATCAACGTATGGAAGTCCATTATTTTGTACTTGATATATTTGATCCAATCTGTACCCTAGACTGTTTCTTGCCACTTCAGAAGTCCTTTGGCGTTGATTTAAGAAATCTTTCCAAAATGTTCGTTGCTGTCCAAGGTCTAAAGTAATAGAAGATAAATCTTCTGAATAATTTGTTCTACCTCTCGACTTTGCCAAGTAAGTGTGCTGTTCTTTTGGATAAATTGTTTCTTTATAAACAAGATTTTGAAACCCTTTTATCGGATTAGCTTCGGCTGGTATTGGGCTAGTTCCGTTACTTCCCTTTACTATATAATCTAAAAGATTGTCATATATCTGCCGTCCGGGTTGCTCAATCACACCTGCATAGTTCATCTTGTTCATTAACTGTGGATTGGCAAAGTAGTCAAAATTATTTGCATAAGTATGATCAATAGTGAGCGGTGCCAGTTCATTTTTGTCATTTATTACAGTCACTTTATGCTTCATTGACATAAATTTTGAAGTCAGTGGTGGCTCGGTGTAGTTTTCGATTGCAAGTTGTGCCCCTAGTGTTTGGTGCGTTTGACCTTTAAGATTATCGTAATCATTGTTTGTTTTAGTTCTATAGTTCAATTTTGGAAAAATAATTTGATTGTCCACAATACTAATTGTATTTGTTGTGCCATTCAATACAGAAATTGAATACGTATTTGTGTCCTTCAGGTGTCTTGCAACTCGATGATACATGTTTCTAGTTTGTCTCCAAGTTGGATATCCATAAGGACCATTGTTGTTCAAAAGTATACCATTCAAAGTGCCAACCACCCCCATGTTATTCGTGGGGAGCGGACCAATAACAAGATCGCTAAATGGGTTAGCAAGATTATAAGACACTAAGTTACCTGTAAACGGGGTTGATTGGGGTACAAAAATACCATTTGTTCCCGCAAAGTCTACTGCTGTAAAATCAGCTAATGCTGTCGCTTGTGCTTTGGTAAAACCATACAGGCGATTTTCAGGTGCTGTCAGAGGGTAAACTCCCAAATCACTTGAGCTAACGAAGTTTACGGCAGATTCAAAGCCGATAGCGGAAGATGATACTTCACCGCTGTATGGGAAATAACCAAAACCAAATGCATTTGATGGATCAGTTGAAAGAACAGATGCTGTAATCCATGAATATTGGAAATCACTTCTTGGAATCATATGAGTTACAAAAGCATTATCAAATGTGTGTGATGTCTTGAACTGTTGATAATTTACTGCTCCTCCCGGTTGCAAATAAGATTCACCATCATTCATCTCAATTTTTCTTAGTCTATTTCTGTATGTCTTGTGAAAGGCTCCATCTGATTGCGCCTCATAATCATAACCACCAAAGATGGTGTGCCTAGATAAAAGCGATCTCAATCCAAGTGATGCAGTTGACCATGTGCTAGCACTCATTGCAAGCTGAGAACTGGATTTTTCACTGAGCACTATAAATGAAGCGCTAGCAGTTGTAGATATGTTTTCAACACCAGTAACACCTACCGTTCCACCACCCAAGAATAAAGCTCCTATGTCGCTATTAGCAACTCCTTGGTTGTGTCCGTTAATAGAATTGATAGCCAAAATCATTTGATTAGCATGGTTATCTACTCCAGCACTAGCTAATCTTACGACAACTTCGCCATCGGAATTCAGATCCCCTGTTGTTCCTGTTGTGCCAAATTTATAGGTCAGTGTCCTACCTGTTGCTGACGTTAGCGTTATTTTCTTACCGCCATATAGTGCATTGTTGGGCTGAGTAAAAACTATTCCCATCGAAAATGCTGGTCGCTTCCTAAACCTTTCTCCTCTAACTGTAAGATTTCTAAAAGGCATTGCGTTGTAGGCTGACATCTCTTCTGCGAAAGGGTCTAAATAACCACGAGAAATAGTCTCAAACCCTCCGGGAGCAGAAAATCTTTCAACTATCACCGAGTCAAATGTGGTTCTGTGAGGCAATCCAAAATTATATGATTGACCATAATAGAAAGGATTTTTGGGACTAGCTTCTAAACCGCTAAAGACTTTGCCAAATCCAACGCCCTCGGCTTCAACAAAATACTTATTATTTATCTTTCTTCCAGAGGTTTGCACAATGTTGTGTTGTGCCGAATAATTTCCGATTGGTCCATGGGTAATTGTACCACCTAAACGTGTGTCTACAGACGCTGTTGTTTGTAAAATATTCTTGATTACAACAGGTCTTTTTGCTACAAAATCTCTTTGATAACCAGCGATGATTGCATTGCCGGGGGCAATGACCGACATTCCCCCTACACCAACTGGATTCAACCTAAATGCTTCTGGTCTATTCGTTATGGTATCAGTTCCGTCATTCAGTCTGAAGTGTCTATGCTGGTTACCGCCCTCGTATTTTTCTGCGAATGGTCCCTGCATTGGAATTTCATTTAGCGTACCGTAAGAATCGTCATGCATGTTGGTTATGGCAACTTTCGCTTGCGATGGTGAGAGGCTTTCAAATGAATTAAGTGGGTAAGTGCCAATACCATTTGGATCTAATGAAGCTGTTGAGTATATGTTGAATGGTAATAACGAGTCACCCTTATATTCATCATATGAGCCGACAGTAAAAGTGTTGCCATCATTGTCATCATCTAACCTAACAATTGATTTTGCTTTATACTTTATTTGTGAATCATCAGCATCAGTGCAATTCCTATCCTCTTTTGGGTCGTCTATTATTACAGATGAACCTGTGACAAACAACCCGTTATTTGAATTCTTTTTCAACAAGTCTTTCCAAAAGTTTTTCTTTTTATTTGGAGAGAAGTTTGTACCACCGTGAAGACTCTTTACAAAAGAAATGCCCTCTTTGTATGGTTTTGATAATTTGCGAAGAACATACGTTGAGCCTTGATATCTCTTCAAGTATGAACCACTATTATCTGTAGTGGCTATATCCAATAGTGTTTGTCTATCTGTGTTAACAGATGCGATACTAGAACTAAGGGCTGGGATTGTTTTTTCTGCTCTTTGGTTGTACCATAAGCAATTTTTATTTTCTTTTATATCTTGCCCACCGGTAAAACCGGATACACCAACTTTGCTGGCGGAGTCATTATATGTTATTGCTTGGTTTCCATCTGCACCTTTTACAACTTGTGTAAGTGTCAAAATTCCATCTGTTCTGCTTATGCTTATAACACTGTTTGCACTACCACCATTGTGACCATTGGCATGATTAATAGCTGTCTGCAACTCAGCAGCAATATTTCCAACACCAGATACTCCGTCGCACTGAACAACAACAGAGCCACCATCAATTGTACCAGTAGAATCAACACCATCTTCCATAAAAACATAAGTTTTTATGGTACCGGCAGTTGATGTAATTGAAACAACACTCCCTTCATCTGGTGGTGTTGCTTTTATTTGTATAGTGCCAACCGCTGCGAGTGCTTCAATTTCTTTTGGAGCGTGACCAAATTTCCAATTATATGTAAGTTCATTGATACCAAGCACCGGTGCTTCTGGTGGCTCTTGCTTGCTCTCCAATGTTGGAAACTTGTTTCTATACGCATTTCTTTCAAGCACATGGCTTTCAACAACTGTCCTCAACTCATCTGCATAATTTGCTGAAGCTGGGAACATTTGCTCTAGAAACTTAGTTATTGCTGCGTCAATCCACTTATAAAACTCAACATACTTGTCAAGGTCTGGGCTATTGCCAATACTTTCAAAGAATAAGCTTTTGAGCTTATCCATATCTTTATATTGCCCTCGATAGCGGTTTACAGGTTCTCCAATTAAATTGTTGAAGTCGGCAATAGTTGCAAACATTCTAAGCATTTCATCAGAGATTGTCTGGTACATGCTTTTTTCAACAGCATAGAAGTAATCAATTGGTCTACTTTCTCTAGTGAACTCAAGATCATCTTGATTAAGAATCTCAATCATGTCTGAGCTATTGATGACTTCTGGAGCATCTAGCTTTGCTGAGTGTATATATATGTGATCAACGACTTCTACGTTGTTTGGTTCAAAACGATCACCGCGACCAGTATACTGATTTCTAACTATATTTCTAAGATTTGAATACCTACCATCTGTAATCCAACTAGCAAAGTTCGCTGTTGTTGATCCAGATGAGGCATCTTCAACAACGAACCTAGCATCGTAAGTTGTTGGAAGACCGCTTATGCCGCCATCTGAGCTTGTGACATTGGTGAAATCCCATTCAAAAATCAATAGATCTGATCTAGGAATATAAAAAGATTGCCCACCTTGTTGAAATAAAAATGCATTTTTGTATGGGTGAATGACACCTCTGTTTTCAGCATCTTTAGCATGTGCCCTAATTTCTTCGTTGGTTAGATAATCCATCCATGCTCTTGTGGTTGAAATTCTAACGTCCGATTCTTGAAGTAGACCACCAGAGAAGTTTGTCCTGTGAGCGCCAACATACATACGTTTTGAGCCAGACATGAAGGCGTCTCCAACACTGGCGTTGACTGTAGTAGATACGTCAAATTCATCCACTATAATGTCTAAATCAGCATGAGCACCATAAAATGAAACATCATATGACAAATCAGTTTCAGCAGGTATATCTAGAGCCAAAGAAGCTGAATTTGTGCCTGTGACAGCATTTGCCCATGGATATTTTTTTGGTTTTATCCTTACAGCAAAATTCCATTTTTCGTTATCATAAACAAAGTCAAAGACACTGCTTGTTAGATTTATACCCATTGCAGAACTTGTCAACTGAAAATAGGCATGGGGCGATTCACTCTCTGGTCTAACAGCGTAGACCTTGAACTCAGAAACATCTGGAGTGTTCCAAGTTACGACCGCTTGAGCCGATGAACCAGCAGTTCCTTCAATGGCAGTGTGCATCCCATAAAGCGACGATGATAATTGTGTGAAAGGTTGAAAATAAGTATCGCCCGTCTCACCCTTGTCTGGAAAATATACTTCTGTTTGGAAAGTCATCCCAAACCCGCCGGAAACTAAAATAGAATCGCTTGGTATATATGAATAAGCGTTTGTATTATTGTTGACGCTGGATGTCATCATATATACTGTTGCACCTTGGCGGTCAACGTCCATGAAATCAACGTATGTTTTTTTCAATGCAGTTGATCTAAAATTGTTTTTTAGTTCAAAGTCAACGTTGTTGCCGTACAAATTAAGCCGTACCAGTTCATCATCAACACCAAAGCATCTAACTAAATTTCTAAATGATTTTTCAGTTCCTTTTGATTTAAGAATGTAGTTGAGATTGTTATATATATTTTGGTAAATTTGATTTTTTACATTGTATAATTTATCTACATATTCTCGATCTTCATCTCTGGAGCTTAGTTGTTCTAGCGCATCTGCATCTGTAAACAATTCTGGTACTTCGATACCTAAAGATTGAATAGCATTTTTAATAAATGGCTTTGGCTTTCCATCAAAGCTTGAAGAGTATGCTGGGTATGATATAGAGCCTGTGAGTAAAACATTCCCAATATCAGCATAGTTTTCAGCTTTCAACTCCATGAATTTTGTATACTCTACATCCTTCATGCGGGGCAAAAATTCTAATTGCAACTGAAGGGTATCCAGATAGCTAGCCATAATTTGTATAATTTTTACTAGATTGTCTGCGCCGACTTCATGGTCGTTCTCGGACATCCAAGTCGGTAATGTAGTGTGGATTGCCGAAGTGTTGGTTGCATCATATACACTACCCTCACCTTTTTTGTCTGCCAGTAGGGCGGATACTTTTGGATGGGTAGAATAGATGATTGGATCTAAGAACTCAGACAATGCTGCCGATGCCTCTACAATGGCGGAACCAGTGTTACGAAATGTTGATGAATAGTTCTGAATTTGCCCATTTGAAATTCTACCAGAGTAATCTAGCGCAACAGAATCAAAGCTAGTATTAGTTGTTATGCCTTCATTGAACTTGAAATATATGCCTAAATCTGTGTTTGCGTCATCTGTATTTGTCCCTCCATAGACTTGTGTAAACCAATTTCTACCGACTTCTTTTGAATTTCTTGCAACTTTCCATAATCTAAACTCATCAAAAGAAGCTGATGGTTGACCGAAACCATCAAAGCTAGTTATACCAGACGCCTTTGCGGATCCAGAAACGCCCAAGTTTGGAAATGTTCTATACGCTCCAATATTTGCATTGATTGCACCAGTGACTTCAGAGATGGATGACCCAGTTAGAATGCTTTCGATCAACTCTCCATCTCTGTAAGTTTTGATGTTTAGTTGACTTCCTTGATTTTTTACGGATATTGCATAATGATGCCAAACTTCAAATGGTAATGACTCCCCAACATAGAGAGGTACTCTTTCTGCTCCAGCAGTACCAGACATATATGTAAGGTGGAAAAGACCATTATTTGGAAAGCTTGGTGGGGGGGACGTTTCAAATCTGCTTTCCAAAAGCATGCGCCCATAACTTGCGCTGTTTATGCAAGTTAGAGTAGTTCCATCATCATTCCAAGCGTCAAAAAATGCTTTGTTTGTTGTTAGTATATGAGCAAGACTCCAAAATTCTATCGTGTTACCCACCGCCCCATCAATAGCTAGATTAGACGCTCTTTTGTTTTCAACGTCGTATATATTTGCTGATGTCTCTGTGTAGGACGTTTTGGAAGCTGCTTTAGAAAATGTTTGTTTATCTGGCTGATCTAAACTATCAGCTACAGCCGCTTTGTGCGGACCACCCTTTACATAGATGTATTGTGGGCTCGTTGCTAGTGTGTAGGTTTCATTCCCATATCCTGAATTCATGGCAAAGCTAGCTGCTAAACCACCATTAAAAGGGGCAAGATTTACATACCCGTTTGTTCTTGGATACAATTTTTCAAAAACGTAATTGTCAAAGTAAGATGCAGAATTATGCCATTCTGTCTTTTCTTTGCGAGAGCCGTCATAAGGATAAGTCCTATAAACGGCTTGAATAGCATTTTCATAATATTTTTCAGCAGAACCATAGCGAACAAATGTTTCCGGTTTTTCAAAATCGATATCAGGTAAAAATCGATCTTTTTCTTTTTGATATGATTCAATATATCCAAAAGATTCCGCGTCTCCACTAGAAGTAAGTTCGCTTGCACTTCTATTAGATAAGACTTTTCCTGAACTATCGTGCTGTTTGAATAGATCTTTTATGTTTGGCATGCTTACTCTATCCTAAATTTAAACGTTTCTGGATGCTCGTAAGTTACTCCGTCTTCCATGGATAAAATATTTATATTATACGCATAACCAGACTCAAGATTTACCATATCTAAATCAAAATAACTTCCGCTAGCATCATAAGACAGCTTTGTATACTTCAAGCTCCCTGTTCCATAACCAATGACCTCAACTCCATCTAACTGCCTAGTAATCTTGTAATATGTATTTCTCAAGATTGTCGGCTCTATCGCAGTTGTTGCCTTAGTGTAAATAGTTGGATTCCACGTTTGTGATCTAGTGAAAATTCTAAATCGTGCCTTTTCATTATTATCATAATAAGGCTTTAGATTTGTAATACTTAGCACGTAACCTTCAGCAGTGTTATTGCTATATTGTGTTAAGCTTTTTGGTTTGAATCCCGAACCAGTGAAATATTCCACTGTTCCCGGACCTGCATCATAATGCCATACATCATAAAGGTATTCGTTAGACGCCACTGAAGAGGTGGTAGCAAATGAACAGGTGTAAATCCCTGTTGTGTGATTGCCTCCGGTTAGATTTGTATGCCCATTAGCAACTACTCCTCCTCCGATTGGGAGTGCAAGCTTGTGACTTGTGGGACCTGTCGTTCCGCTGTAAATACTAACAAAGATATTGCCTGTTTCGATGTTTGGTATATTTTTTGCAGTGCCTTTGATATAATTGTATAAATACAGATTATTCAAATTATCCGCTCCGGGAGCCAATGCACTGCTCAAATAAAAGTCACCTCTATCATCAGAATTGTGATCTTCCCAACGTGCTTCAAGGACAGGTTTTTTGTAAAAATATTGACTACCTCTCGCATAAAACTTTTTATTGTAAAATGACCTTTTTAGATTGCCAGCTTCTTCAGAATCAGTGAGTCGTAATATAAAACCATAGTTTGCTAAGGCAGACTTCGCCCAATCTTCAACCAAGTTTGAAACATCTAATTCTAGATCTTCTATGCCTTTTACAAAAGTTTGTTGGTAAGTATAAATTGTGTTATTGGTTCCGCCGCCTGAGCTACCAGTTATATAATCGCCACCCTCAGTTTCCCATGCAGAGATTACACCTGAGTCACTGGCACTAGAGGCATTGACCCAGTTAGAATACCCAGTATCTATATAAGAGTCTGCATCTAAGCCATAGCCCTCTTGCCATGATTTAGTTAAGGGGTTTGCTACTAAAGTAAATTGTTTTGGCACTGTAAAAGGATGTCTGGCGTTGTGCATTCTCAGATAGAAGTTAACACTTCCAGAGGCAGGAATGGTGCCAGCGGTACGAGCAGCACTAATTTCCTCCACTGGAAACTGTATCAAAATTCTTGATTTCTCTACAGTTCTACTTCCAACATCAGAACCACTAGCTTGTCCGTAGATAGAAAAAACTTGAAGAGAGTCTGCTAAACCTTGATTGGATCCAGTAGCTCTAGTTTGCAAACCTAATTTTAGTGCGTTAGTAATTGTATTATCTAAACTAGCGGTGAATCTATATGTTGGCATTTTATAAAATGACTCCTTTTATATCCTGCAATGGGAACTTTATTTCTACAATCACATCTTCCGGGACAACAAAATAGCGACCATCAGAAGACATATTGTCCCTTATGTTGAATCCCAAATCAGCATATCTTGCGCCTGTTTTTTGCTTTACAGTTACGCCTTTTGTATCAACTACTCCATCAACATCGTTTATGATTTTGTAGATATCTGTAATATAGAATGCTTCACCGATATCGGGAAGCACAGCAAATCTTTCCTTTAGCTTTGTTATACAAGAAGCAAGTATATCAAATTTATTGGTTTCTTGATCAGCCACTATAGAAAAATCAATGCTTATGTTCAAAATTCTAGCATTCAGAATATCTATTGTATCATTGATCATCCTGTTTCTGTTAAGCCAAGTTTTCACATTTCTTTTTAAAGTTGTATTTGCTTGTGCTAGTTTTCCATTCGCACCCTCTGCAATGACATATATGTTTAAGTTTCTTTTGAAAGAGTCATCATCTCGAACAACCATCGCTCTTTTTATTGCTCCAAACTGTGGGGGCATCGAGTATATTGTTGACACATAGTCTAACTTTGTGACTGCTCTGTTTTGAGTTGCAAAATTATCATAAATTCTTCTTTTCAGTTCTTCAGAAGTCGGCGTACTAACATCTCCAATTATTGGAGATTCATTGTTCACTTCTATTGACTGCCTCACTGTTCTTAATGTGTCTTGGCTAAGTTCTGTTACATTCTTAAAATCTAAGATTGGTCTAGATGCTTTCGTTAGTCTGCCTGTAGATACATTAACATTATTCCTAGTATTTGTTCTATAAATTATTGTAAGTGATGTGTTAGCAGGGGAAATGCCCAGCTTATCTGTTTCAGTGAGCTTTGTAGGGTCAAAAGAGGGGTCAGTAACATAGTTTTTTCCACTTCTCTGCAATGTCACGGTGCGAGGATCAAGAACCGATTCTGTCTTTAGCTCAGTCTCTGATCCGAAGCCAAATTGAAGATAAGTTCTATTTCTTTGATCTTGCTCCATAACAAAACGCCTTGGAACAACAAATGGTCTCATTATCGCTCCTACTTTTTCCGTATCAGAATTACGGTTTGTCACTGGCTTATATATAACGTTTTGTGATAAGTTGTCTACTTCGTAGTAAGTGTGCCCCTCTTTATCTGTCACGGAGATAATTTCTGTTATTTTATCAGAAGATAATTGTATTCTCAACAATTTTTGATATCCGGGGACATTTACAATGTCTCTAGTTAATTCTCCAGATACCACATTTCCATATGCTTTTACAGCATATGAAGTTGGTGATCCCGTGGTATCATCAACCTGAGCTACAATAACTTGATTATTAGAATCCGCAAAATTTATATCTTCATCTAATATAAAGCCTATATTCTCTGTGGTTCTGAATTCACTGCCCTTTCTAAGAATTGGCATATATCTAGTGTCTGGTCCGACTCCATCAGGTGAAACAGGTACAACAACAAAAAAAGAAGCGACTCCAGTCGAGGTTGGATTTCCTCTAAATTTGAAACCCATTTGCTTTCCAAGCTTGATAATATTGTCATACTCTAAAGCAGTCGTCAAAAATGACTCATTAGCTTGAAAATCCGTATAAAAAGATAAAATATCGCCAACATAGGCTACTGTATCTAGTAGCAAGGATCCAACACCGGCTTCATTAAAGTCTTGGAAACTATCTGGGTAATACCTTTTTGCATACTCGACCAAATCATTTTTGATCGTGTCAAATTCCCTACTGGTGTATTTAATTGGTACTAAGCGGTTGTCTCTTTTTCTTGCCATAGTGCAAATCCCTCTTCAAGTAAATAGCATTACTTTTATAATTTTAGATTCCTTGTGGCTTTTAGTGGAACTATAGTATATGTTATTTGAATGCCCAAAAGATTTGGGTTCAAACTCTTGCCGGGGTTGGCTAAAAATCCATCTGGGTTTTTTATATCGGCATTTGAAAATGCGATTTTGTTTATCTGGACAAACGGTAAATATTTTGCCACCTGCTCTTTTATTTTAGACCTAATATCTGCATAAGTTGTTTTATCGTTTTGCTCAAACAAATATCTTGCTATACCAACTCCAAAAGTTGGGTCCATTACTCTTTCTCCCGGTAGTGTCAAAAGTAAGTTTGTCAAATTTTGTTCAACTAGGTCTGGGAAGTTTTTTATCAACTTTAGCCCGTCTAGTTCATCTTTCGTGACCGGTAATTTTAGAGTTAATCCGTTAGCCATCTGTTATTCCCTCAGTTATAAATATTATTCACTTTTATTATCTTCACAAGAAGAGTCTTCTATTTCCTCACCTTGTTGTTTTTTTCTTTCTTTTTTCTTTTTTACCTCACCCGGAAGAAGGGGCAAACTGTAAGCTATCATACCTAATGGGTTCATTGGTGGACCCCAACCCGGTATTATGCCAAGTATGGGTGGGAAGTTTACAGGGTACAAAGCTGGGACGGATAGCCATGTCATTCCGTCAATGGTCAGACCAAATTCATCCAAGAAAGACATCAGTTGATAATTGGGGTCTGCTTTTCTTGCAACCGCTTTTAGTATAATTATCAACGCTTTTGCCGCAATCTTTTTTGCCATATCACTATTAGATGGACCAGTTGCTGTCATAGAATTGTTTGCATCGGACATAAGACCGGCGTTACCACCAGCTTCTTCAATTTTTTTGTCTTGCTTAGACCACCACGGATCTCCGGGAATCATATTGAAGAAGTTACCCCTTACCAGATTTTTTGTTTCCGAATAAGCTTTCTTTATTTCAGTATAATTTTTTGTAGATGCAATAACACTGTGAAACAACAAGCATGTCATTGCCCTTTTCAAAGGAATATCATAGTGAAACATCAGTTGGTATTCATTAGATTTTTTCAATTTGCTTCTGAGTGTTGAATACACGGTATCTGTCACCACCTGTGACTCTAAGGCGCTAACTAAACTTTCCAGCGAGACCTTTCCTTCATCACTCTTAATAGTGTCAAAAAGGCTTAGATCCTCTTCTACAACAATCACTGGTACTGGGTATAGACTTCTTGTTGTTGCGTTAACATCTAACAATGGATTGAAATCACTAGCGTCGTCGTCAACTTTTTTTATTGTTCCTATCGTTTCTGTTATTGAGTATGTTTTTTCTTTTCTAGCTACTTTTGATAATAACGAATACTTTGCGCTTGGAGCTTCTAATTCGGGTGTAGTAATAGAAGTTTGAAAAACTTTTTCAAAACTTGCAAGATTTAATATATTTCCAAAAATATTAGCTGATTCCGCATCTTCTTTGGCTTTCTTTGTTTCTTCCTCTGCTAATAGAGTGGTTTCATAAAAGAGGTCCCCTTCAATCTCTTCAGCAATCCCTTGTTTCGATTGTGATAAGCCACTAACTGTGAAAGTGGTTTGTTTTGCATCAGGTGGTATGTATACCAATCTCAAGCCATATTTGAAATTATTTACAAATTTGCTAAAATCAATTTGTTCTACATCAGATGGTGATAACTTAGCAGTAAGGCTTTCAATTTTTGCTACCAGCGCTTGCCTGTTCACTGCTCCTGATGTGTACGAATATGCACCTGCAACATTAGTAGGCTTGTTATCAAATTCTATTTTTTGTATTTCTGTCGCATCTGTATCATTGTCTCTTCCGCCATCTCTATTGAACCAAAGTTCACCAAAAGCTTTTTCAGCTTCGTTTAGATTAGGATTATCATCCGCAATTAGGTCTGAGTCTTCCACTCTAATATACCTTTCTAAAACAAAGCCTCCGGAACCTTTGAACAAAGGATCATTCGGATTAATAAACTTATATTTTTGATTTACTTGCTGTCCAAAGAAAAGACCAGTAGTGTCGTCTTGTTCTAACAGTTGTTGAAATCTGTTTTGGTCTTTGTGCCATGCAACTTCTGTGGTAGGAATAATGTTGTCTAAGAAAATATCATCAACACTAATTGCAGGTGTCATAGTTTTTTTATCAACTAAGGGAGCTAACTTTTTTATCTCCTCTTTTATCATGTATTCCAAGTAGTTGGCTTTTTTTATTTCCTCACCTGTTAGCAGCGGATCAGGCTCGTCTGTGTCGTCAAAAGGATCAACGAGGGTTTCTCCTTGTTCTTTTCTTTTTTCAATGTGCTTTTCTGCCTGATCTAATACCTCAAAATAAAACTCAACATCTTGCTCGTGCATATCCGAAACAACATAATTCAAAAAGAATTGTACCACTGCTGGGTCTTCTATCGTTTTCTCAAAGCTGTATTTACTAAAATAAAATATAGATTCTGAGACCACTTGAATTATTGATATTCTTATTGCGGCTCTCATCAAGTTTATTAAATTTGCCTCTTCTAATGCTCCGGGTAACGAACTATTGTCGTTATCATCACAAGCATTATTGTATTGTTTTTGCGCTTCTTCTTTCAAGTTTTCAAGAGCCAACAAGTTGTCGCACTTGTCTTTTGCAAACTGCATGTTCTCTCCAAGCTCTAAATCAGCAAACTTGTTTATATCAAATAAATTAGTGGTGGCAATTTGTGCGCCAAGCATATTGACCAAGCTGGCGAAATATGCAGGTCTTTTCTCTCTAAAGAATGAGAAAAATCCTGAGTCTGTTTTAGGGTCAAAATCTATCGTATAAAACTTATTAACTAACTCCCACTTATTTTTCATCACATTAGCAAAAACCTGATCTCTCTCTGTTATATTTGGGGAAAAATCAAAATCACTTACTAGATCAGTTACCTCAGTTGGCAAGTCTTTTGCCCCTACTATGATGATTTTATTGTTTTTGCTTTCTTCTTTTATGTAAGCATCAAAGATTCCCTCTGCTGTTTTATTTTCAAAAGAAAAACCCCACGTATCTTTTAGAACAAAACCTTCTGTCTCTGTATGTTTTTTTGAGTAATGATAAAATGGAAATTTCGTATACCTTGCTTCCTTCGCAGACAGCTTTGCAGACTCACCGTTGCTTCCGTTCTGTTGAGCGGCTTGAAGCTTGCCTGAAAGTTCCTCCTCTTTTTTCTTTATACTCTCTAGTTGATCTTGTAAAAGTGGTAATTCCGCTTTGAACGGAGACGATTCATTTGTTTCCGCATCTTCTATTTTATTTTCTAAATTAAACTTTTCACCTTTCAAATTTGAAATCTCAGAACTTAGAGCGTTCACTTCTTTCATTTGCTCCGATATAAAATATACAATACCTTGAGGTGACAGCTTGAAAGATTGATTTGTTTCAGGTCCAGTTTGCTGTGGATCTAAAGTTGTCATTCTTTTTTCTAGTTCAGACCTAACTTTTGGTGCGATTTTAGTGTCTAGTCTCCTGTAGGGAGAGGCAACTTCATCAAATTTTGCTTGAACTTTACCGTCTAAACCGCCAAGGATTCCTTCAACAATTTTTTCAGCATTGAGGTCTCCGCCAAATAGATCAAGTTTTTGTTGAATTACTCCATAATTATCTTCGTTTTCTGTTGGATACCTATATTCAGATTCAGAGTAGACATCAAAAATACCATTAGCTTCAGCAGAAAAATTCATCTTAATTGGGTCAAAAATAGCTTTTACAACTTTTTTGTTCAAGTAGTCCACTGTTGGATGATTTTTGTTTATAATTCCACTAGTTGGGATGGATAAGTTGTCCGAGTTTGTTTTTGCAGTGGGACCGCAATTATCTATTGCGTTTGGAACCCTTCCTTCTAAAATGTCTGCTCCGTTTGCATAGCTCAATAACTCTGCCAATTTTTCCCTATTGACTCTTCTTTCCTCTTCAATTTGTGTATCAGTGCATTCAGGATCAAGTTTGCGTGTCAGATTTGCTCTTCTTGCCTGATCTCTTCTAGATTCACCCGGTGTAGCTTGTTCATCTTCACATAAAAGACCACTAACGTTTGGTAAAATTTGATCTGTAATGCTTCTTAAGCTTTCTAAGCCTTGTGGATCCGCCAGTTTGCCCAAGTTTTTGAACAAAGTTTGTACAGATGAGCCTGTCTCAATCCCTTGCAACATTCGCGGATCAATTTCGTTCATTGCAGCCTCAACAGCTTTTACTGTTTCCGGCTTGGGGTTTCCCTCTAACAGGTCGAGCACTTCAAAGGTGGTGATCGATTCAGATACTTGTGATATTATTTGCTTGGGCTCATTTTTTACTAGTACATCTTCAGGTACACCAAAGTCCTTGAGTACATTTACTGCGTTGTCAAAATTTGTGATTAGATTGTTTATATCATCATGTCCGTAGTCAATATCAAATGAGTCAGTACCATTTGTAGTAATTTCCGTAGAAGTGGAAAATATCTCATCAAATACCATCTGCAACACTTCACATGATAAATCAATAATTACATCAGCCCATGTTTTGTTGAAAGTATCATTTATCTCATCAGTAATACCTTTCATTGTATCTTCTATTTTTTGAAGAGAAAACGAAAAATCAGGCAGTGTTGGTGGTTTTGGCATTTTTACAGCAGGAACATTAATGCTGGAAATGTCTACATCAAAGTTACCGTTTAGACTCCCAACATCAAATCCTAAATTGCTGTTGCCAAAGCCATCAAGAGATGGCATAGATGGTAATGACATTTTATTTATAGTGTCTTCATTTAGTACGTTCGATTTTACAGATTCAAATATATTAGGCACCCCTTTCTTTGTACAGCTAACTAACTGTTCATCGCTAGTAACAATTTTTATTAGATCTAATTTCTGACTGCTCTTTTTTGATAGGGTGTTTTTATTTGTTGGAAAAGCTTGTGGGGCTTTTGTTGATAAACACTCAGCGTCTTCAACGGGCATTGTTGAGTATCTTGGTTCTTTATCTGGTGCTGGTTGCGGCTTTTCATTTGTTGCAGGCTGTAACTTTATACCATTGTAATAACTTAATAATTCCTCTTTAGTTTTTTCGTCAAAATCAGCAAGGTCTTCAATTCCTACTTTTCCATCTATAAAAGATTGAGCTAATGCTAATTTTTCTGAAGCTTCGACTGGGAGGCATGTTTCCATGTTACTAAGGCTTACTTCTCCAAAATCAGGTGAATCAAAAGAAGCTAAAGCCATTGAAAAATCTATGTCCGGTAGTGACATGTTTTTCATTAGTGACGAAGCTCCTAAAGAGGGTATTTTTTTGAAGTTTATCTTACCAAACACCAATGCATACATTACTTTCATGCACT
>UEXM01001364.1_pt1 | contig 20886 bp, 22 predicted proteins | sample 1796661 | NCBI WGS metagenome assembly UEXM01 (sample SAMEA4772469, study PRJEB27181) | metagenome | reverse complement strand
ACCATCTTTCGACGACCGAAGGCCGAAAGGAAAGGAGAACTCATGTGATAGAGGAGTAAGTCTGTCTAAACTTACCCCTAATAATCATGTTGGTAATATTCACAGGTGTGAAGTAGTCGGACATAATGTATATTTCGACTTTCTCACTAAAGCCCATAATCTTACTAACGAGTTCACCTTGATATTCGATAGAGGGCATAGGTAGATCCGACTCATCAAACGTATTTACTTGAAGCCCCGTAAACGAGGAGATATACGGAAGAAGATTCGGATCACGAGATTCATATTCAGTCTGGAGATCGGTGGTAGGTCTACCTGATCTCGTCGTGACAACATCGTAGTTGCCAGTGTTGTAGTGCATGGTCTCCATGGAGGCCAGATTCAGAACACCCTGTTCGGGGTTGTTGTTTTCACCGCGCACAAACTGAGTGGACAACTGGATAAGCATGGTGAACGACTGACCGAACCACAACTCTTCATCTGTATCGAATCGGCTAGATACGATGATGTCCGAATAATCGGAGGTCGAAGTTATCGACTTGATACTATAAGAAGCACCAATGAGGTTTACGATATCGTAAGAGGTACTTAGGTCAAGTTGGTAGGGTATACGGATAGTCGTTTCTGCTGCATCTGGATCAAAGTACGCGTTGTACGCACTAGGATCGTATAGAGGGTTAACAGTATCTGAGCCATCAAGAGGGGTAGACTTGACATTGAGCTTGATCTTCTGCTTGCGGTCCAAGCGGGGGATCTCAATACCATCGTACCTCATGTGCTGTCGCTCAATGAAGTAGTCACCATCTCGCTCGGCTACCATGAAGAGGAAGTTGTCCCACGATCTCATCGCTTGGACATCTGCTCCTTCGTAATGATACCGATAGAAGGCATTCTGAATAATCTGGTCTCCACGATATCTAGTCGTGAAGATGTAGACGTCTTCTGGAGAATCAGCGTCGACCGCTAGGATACTATCCTGAGCAGCAGCGACGGCGGTAGCACCAAAGTTCTTTGGCAAGTACTTAGGGCAGTGAGAGGAGAGCTCCTGCGCGACGGCAAGAGTACCACCATAGCCGTAGTACATGTAGAGACGCTCGGCATCATAGAAGAAGATGTTGTTTCCGAGAGTCAGTGGATCAACAAGAGGTGCCGTGGAGTAGAACGTCATCGGCTGAAGCGAGGCAGTGAACGGAGTGATCTTGTTCTCAGATCCCTCGAGTTCGTACTGAGTATCAGCGTTAGTGTTGACGAACATATACTCCTTGAAGGGCACCATGGAGGTGATCGGGGTATACTTGTTAGTTGAGGCAGCGATGTCGATAGGATCAGTATCCACCAGGAGACCCGGATCATCAATCCAGAGATTGGTGAAGTCGTTGTCTCGAGTAGAAAAGATCGTATCGCCCACAGCAAACCACAGTCGGGTACGGAACGAGGAGATAGCCGTAATCTTAGACTGGCGACCCTTCTTGAAGGCGCTCGGTCCAGGGTTAGTATCGGCATCACCAGTAGTTCGCTCTTGCCACTCGATGGTGGACCACTCCCAGCCGTCTACAGTGAACTCGAGCTGCATAGGCATGCGCTTGTCGTCCAGCACGGAGTACGGATCGGGAGTACGAACCTTCTGGAAGCTCGGGCTTGTTACCGACTTGGCGATGTAGTATCCAGGAGACTCACCAAGGTAGCCAGCCTGAATGTAGTACACCTTACCGGCGGCCGAGTTAGTCGGGCCGGCAGCCGGTGGATCTTGGAGCCCATACAATGCCTCCAGCATATCTTCAGCATTGTTGTTACCATCGGTAACGTCCACTGAGAGAGGCGGAATGGTGAGGTCGTTGAACGTAGGCAGCGACTGGCCAAGGCTATACTTGGTAGAGTCAGGGTACTGCCAGTCCTTAACGGGGATCCTAGTCGGAATACGATCATCATCAATAGCAGGGTTACCACCGGCAGGAACATAGCCCACTGCCGTGGTAGAGATAACCGTCCAAAGAGTAGCATCAGAGATGTCTGAGTTCGGACTAACAGACTGCTTGGCTTGAAGAATAAAGTAATCGTTCGCTGCCTGACCGGCAGTGATACCATTAGTACCCTCGGTTACTCCTTGCGGAACACCAGGGATTGACAGCACCTGAGTACCGATAAGGTACGGGCTGTAGGTATCGTAGTACGTAGCGATCTGCGCCGGGTCAACGTTGATAGAGGTGAGGTATTCAACCTCTCCACCAACAGCATCTTCGACGTAGGGATCACTCTGGGTGCCATCACCCTTGACGTTTCCGTTGAGGTTAATGGTTGCCCAGATATCAAGAGGATCACCACTTACTTGTGAAGGAGAAGAATCTCCTGCCTCGATAACCCATTCCCCAACGGCAACAGTCTGAGGTACACTGGTGTAACCAGCGGAAACTTCAGGGTTGAGGAAGACGAGGTTCTGGCCACGAGTCACGGTCTTGAGAGTGACACTGTCACCATAGGTAATGTAGTCACGGACCGTCATAGGTACGTTGCCAGCATCGGTCTGAGTCTGAGGAGTCTGGTCAATAAAGTAGTCAGCCACCTGATCGTAGTACCAGGTGTAGAACAGCTTCTGTCCGTCATCCTTGGCATTACGATCGACAGCAATAAGATATCGGATTTGATCTGAGAGCGAGTGCCAGAAGAACTGGAGATCAGCTCCAGCTTCAACACCCAACCGGTCACCGTTCCAGGCTTGACTATCAAAATCCTTGACAGACATGAGGTCGGTACCGGGGCGCTTCTCGATCGAGCGCTCGACTGAGCACATGGCATTCACCAGTTCTTGGGCTTCGCTAGGCAGTCGCTTAGACGGTGCCTGGCGGCCCACACCACCGGATAGGGTGAAGATAGGGATCTTAGTAGTTAGAGTCTTTCCACGGCGAGGGTTAGTCATCAGCTCATCCTTCCCCGCCACAGGCGGAAGTCAGCGATATTACCCGCAGGTCGGTTTACGGCTCGTCTCTTCTCGACGCCAGCAGCGTCCCAGATAGTACGACCCTTACTCTCCTGGTCACGGGCTTTACCCTTGAAGTTATACATTTGTTCATCTTGCATCAGGTATGCATCCATCTCTCCATCTCCCTGGGTAAGCATCTGATATCGACGGGCGGCAGACGAGGTGATAGCTCGCTGTCCAGGCGTATCAATATCTTCCCACTCGATCTGCACAATGAGCTTGGCTCTGATGGGCAGCTCGTCGAACGCGGTCCAGACGCTGGTCTGATCGGTCACGTTCCAGAGGATATACGACGTACCGACCTTCTTGATCGACACGCGAATCTCGAGTCCCTGCTCATTCATGAGAAGAGTGAGGAAGTCGAGGCTGATGATATTTTCAGGGAGATAGATCTCACCGGAGGGTTGGATCTCGAGTTCGGTCGTGTACTCGTTATTAGCGAGCCCACGCATCTGGAAGTCCGAAGTGTACTGGTCCAGAAGGTATTCGGCGATGCTTGTATCAACGCCGCTCATGTTTTCAAGATCGGCAACGATTGCTTCACCGGCGGCGAGGAGACATTGGTTGACTGCATCAAGTCTAGTCATTTGTCCCATAGTTAATCTCCATTATAGGGGTTAATGTAAAAAGACCTGAACCGCGGTAGCAGTCCAGGTCCCAATTGAAGTCCTGGCTCACATCACTGGGGATGGAGCGTCAAAGACGCCGCCCGAGGTTTCCCCCGAGCGACGCGAGTAGATCTTGCGATCAATAGATACAGCTCTTCATGCTAGGATCACCTACCTTCTGTGTGTAATAGAGAACTATTAACTATCAGAAGGTGTGGCGTCACTTGTTCGTGTAACCCAGATCAGCGGCAGTGGTGCCGAGAGCCCCGAGCATAGTAGCGCGGTCAGCAGCCGCAGCAGCCTTGGAAGACATGATCTTCGCGAGCTCAGGCTTGAGGATACCGGTACCGGAGAGCATCGAGGCCACGGTGAACGTGGTGTTACGACGGACGTCGTCCTCGGTATCAACGACCAGACCAGTCTTGCGGAGGGCCGCAACACAGTCGGGCATCCAGATCAGACCACGGACGCCGGCGTTGAGACCGGTGATCTCGTAGCGATCTTCACCAACGGTGTCCGCACCGTAGTCGACGGTCGGGACGTGGTTGGACTTGATGATGGTAGCACCCATGTAGACGAGCGAGTCGTCGATGGAAGACATACCGTCCTTGAGACCAGCGCCAAGGCCACCGGCCATGGACACGCCGCCGAACATCGGCTGCATGCTGGAAGCCTGCGGCTGCGACTCAGCCACACCAAGACGACGGATCGCCTGGAACAGCTTCGGGGGAACGGCACAGAACGCGGTACCCATGGGCACGTCGTTCTCCTGGCACTCAACGTTGAACTCTTCGATAGCCTTGAGGACTTCGAGAGCCTCTTCAGCGGTGTTCTCGGTGAGGGTTCCGGCAAGCGAGAGGTCGAAGGGAACGGGCAGCGACAGGTTGCCGCTGTTGCTAACGGATCGCGGATCGGCAGCGGTCAGCGGGACCGACGCAGCACCAGCGATGTAGTTAGCAATCTGCTTGTCGCGAGTGTTCGCGAGCGTAAGACCAGCCTGGCGGGCGAGTTCCTGACGGTACTCCCACTGGGTGATCATGAGGTCGACGTTGTCGAGCTCGAAGTACGCAGCCATCGGACGGTTGTCCAGGCTGACGGCGAAGTTACCGGCCTTAGAGTCGGTACCACCGTAGAGGTATTCACCAGCGGCCCACGCGGACTTAAGTCCGACGGTACCGGTGATGGGGAACTGCTTCTCACGACCAGACGCGATGGTCTGAGCGGTGACTCGGCCTTCGAACATGTTGTACTCGTCGTACGCGTGGAGGACTTCGCCACTCCAAATAGGAAGCCAGAGCTTGGCATCAGCACCGGCAGTGCTATCGGTGGGTCCAAGAAGAGTAGAACGGTAAGCGAGTTCGCCCGGGGTCAGACTAGGGTAGATAGACATAGTTATGTCTCCTGTTTTTAGAATCAAAAAGTAAAATTAGAAACGGTTGCACATTCTTAGACGACATGTATCTAGCGATTGCCCCAGCTGACGGGATCATTCAATACAAGGCGTAGCATCTGTGTTGCTGTAATCGGCTCGTTAGAGGGAGTCAACACATCAGCCAAGCTGACGCCAGTCGGTCCGTGCGGCACGTGTCTCAACAGCTCGTCGGAACTGATCGTCACGCTTAAAACGAGGGTTAGACATATCCATACGATATTCATCCATGGACTTATAACCCGGGAGTTCCCTTGTGGCATTAGCCGTAGCGGGAGAAACTGCCTGCTTCTTTTCGGCAGCCGGCTCAGATGAACCAGACTGCTGAGAGTAAGCGGCAGCAAGTCCTCGAAGGGTCAGCTCCGAGTTAGGACCAGCGAGTCCTGCCTGCAAGCCCTGTAGCTGCTCACCGGCAAAATTATTCGCTGCCCAACGCAGGATCTTCGAGAGGTTATCTCCACCACCAACAATCTCAGCGGCGTTGGCAAATGCCTGGCGTCGCTTAGCCTGCTGGGCGGAGAGATAATCATCAACCATAGACTCAGTGAAGCCAGTCTTAGCCTTAATGTCGTTACGGGCTTCGGCACTGAGCGTACCAGTAGTGGCGACCTCAGTCTGCCACTTGGCATAGTCTGCATCCGTAACCCGAGCGGTAGGAGACTCTACATCTGGAGTCTCGTCCTTGGCCTCGGGAGTAGGGATGCGCAGCTCTTCAAGAGCGGGCTCGCTACTGGCGGGAGCTTCCACAGCGGGAGCGGCTTCCGGTGCAGCGGGCACGTAATCAGGATTCTCAGTATTCCCAGCCATCTCGTACTGCCTCTTAAGGGCAGCAACTTCCTGCTGGGACTTAGTGTACTGTGATTGAGCACCCTTAAGGGAGTCGAACCAATCGCCAGCGGACTTGAAGTTCTCAGGGATCTTCTGTCCGTTGTCTTGGACGTAGCGCTCGAACATGGCTCGCTCATGAGCGGCCTGCTTGGTAGCGTTGTCAGCGAGTGGGTCAGCATTGACGGCATCGAGGCCAGCCATTGCTTCCGTAGTCATAGGTGCGTCCTTGCCAGGAGTTGCCGATTCGGTCGACACTTCCTCGCGGTAGTCTCCATTACTTTCTTCAGTCATAGTGAATCTCCTTAGACAGTTGGCGGAGCTTGTCCACCCTGCATCATGTTCATAGCAGCTTCAGTGATACCAGTAGCAGCTGCTTGGCCCATACCCGCACCGGCTCCTTGCGCGGCACCTTGTGCCATCGTAGCCTGTGCTTGCATTTCCATAGCCTGCTGTTGCTGTTGCTGCATTCGTTCATCGGTTTCTTCTTCATTACGAACCCAGTTACGCGGGTCGAATCCGAGAGAAGAGATAAGTGCAATACCATACTGGTCCCAGCGGAAGTGCTGGATAGCCTCTGGCGGGAGGTTACGGACCATCTCACCGAGCTGCATGAGCCTGGTGACGTCCGAGTCTCGTGACAGAGCCTGAAGACCAGTAACAATACTAATAGTCAGACGGCCATCCGTCATGAACTCCGCTGCCAGCCGCTCATCAATCTCTCCTTCGCGGATCATGAGAGTGATGGCGCGTCGGATGATAGGCTCGAGCAAGGTACGGGCGATAGAGCTGAAGGCTCCACCGAGTACGTTCTCGATTTCCATACCCATCATACGGACTTCGGTAGCGGTCACACGGTCGGCTTGGCGGACGCCAGCCGAACCGAGAAGGAAGGCAGCACCGACCTCGCGTCGCATCTGTTCCACGGCAGTCTGAGCAGCGCTGAGCTGAGGACTGAGGGACTGAGCTGGCGAGACAGTGAACACGTCTTCCATACGGGCTCCGATGAAGGAACCAGTGGGAGCCAAAGCAACATCATCGATATCGGTGATACCACCAGGGTTGACAGCCATCCAGAAGGTACTGGCAGCGGTCATCCCGTCAATGAGTGACTTGGTGTAAGACTCGAGAGTCTCAACGTCACCAAGGATTTCCTCGACGTGGGATCGACCGTAGTCTTCACCCGTAACGGAGATCCAGCGAAGTGCCATGTAAGGCAGATCGATGTATTCACCTTCGTCAATGAAATCTCCGGCTTGAGTCTCAGCATAGTAATCCCATCTTGCCGTGTCCTTGTTCCACACGAGGCGGTAGAAGTTAGCCTGGTAGTCGGGCAAAGCCGACATAGCATTCCAAGCGGACGGGAAGAAGTTATTATCATATGCCTCAACCATAGGGTTTGAGGGATCCTTAGGAACCCATTCCATGTAGATCAGCTCGCTGAGGCTACCATCGGTATCTCGGCGAACAACATACTGGTCCTTCCTATAAACCTTGAACGTATAATCATCCTCCATACAGACAAGAATATCACCGGTTACGATGAGCTCTTGTAGAGCAAGGAAGATGGACTCACGGAGGTTCTGGCCGGACAACTTCGTATAGATTTGATTAGAGAGAGACTCCATGTAGGAGAAAGTCTCCGGATCTGCAGCCTCGCCGTCTGCCAGCTCAAACCGAAAGAACGGAAGATCGTTCAACGGAAGTAGAGCGGACAGCATGCGGCTGGCCATATTAGTTACACCGCGCGCAGCGACTGAACTAAAAGGCTTAGGCAGAGCACCGTTGTTGGTGATACCGTTAGGCGGCAGAAGTGAGGGGATAGTCAGTGATGCCATATAACGGGAGCGTTCGAGGTTAGTTTCTCTCAACGAGTCGAGGGAAACAAACCTTGCGGCAACCGTGCCATCTGTCTGACCAGTCCCGGGTTTTGCCAGGTTAGCCATAAATTACCTCTCATTCAGGTCGTGCAGAGTTGGTAGCAGAAGAGCCGAGGCCCTTAGCGAGAGCAGCTTGAACAGCGTCATAGTTCAACTCGAGGTCGTCCTTATCTTCCTGTTCACTGATCGCGTCAAGCTCTACGCCGAGCTTCTTCTGCGCGCTAGCCAAGTCCAGCTCCTGCTGGCGGGCTTGCTGTTCGACCAGTGCTTGCATCTCAGCATCTTGCTTTGAGATCTGGTCTTCGAGTGCAGCAGTCTGCGAGGCAGCCTGCGCAAGCATGCGGTCGTTCTCGGCCGCTTGCCTTTCAAGTTGGGCAGTCATTTCCGCATCGGTCATGCCACCCTGGATAATTGGAGTACCGGAACCCATGGGGCACCTCCTTATGCGGGTCTAATGTCTTTAAAAGTAACTCCACCCGATTGAGAATCCACAGCACCAGCTGAGGAAAGGGTGGAAGCATACTCCTGCTGTTGTTGAGCAAGGAGCTTTTCATACTCGCGAGCCTTCTGCTGGTTCTGCTCAGCGCGGGTAGCGTTGAGCTTGTTGCGTCGGCTCACATCAGTAGCTTGAGATAGGGCAAGACCCTTTCGCTTCTCGAACTCAGCCTCGAGAGAGGCAGTGTCCTTTAGGCTTTGAGTCTCGTACTTAGTAGTAGTATCGGCAATCATCTGGTCAATAAGAGAATCACGGTCGGCACCTTGAAACACCTGGCTACCAGTCGTGTACACATTACCGGTATTGTCGGAAGCCTTGAAGCCCTCAGTCATACTGGACATCTCAGCGAGAGCACGGGATTCCGCGAACTCACGGACGCCGGAGTACTGTTGCTTGGCCTCATTAAACTTTCGGTATTGACCAACGGTCCAATCACTTCCGAAACTACGATGGTCATGCTTACCGCTGTTAACATCTTCCCAGAATGCGTCTGCATGTATCGCGTGAGTACTTGGCACCAGCTTATTAAGTCCTTCACTGATCAGATCGGCTGATGCTTGGCCACCTTCTAGCGAGTCGATGTTGAAACCAGTTTTTGCTGTGACTTCTTTCTCAACTTCAGAGATGATGGCATTCTGTCTATCCTTATAATCAGATCGGATCATGTCGGCGACTTTGCCTCCAATATCCTGACCCGTCGGATTGAACTGTGCCTCTTGACCCTCACGCTTGTTGGTGAGAGGATTGATGAATGTAGTATCCATCTCGATCTGCTGAGGGGTATTCATACCCTTCAACACGTTCGCCATCCTCTGGGTCTCCTGCATCTGCCGCTTGGCAGCCACAGAATAAGCACCCAACGAGGAGGCGGACTTGTTAGCACCCAGCTTAGCCTTACTGGCATCGAGCTGGGTTTGAAGATTCATAAACGTTTCTGATTCGAAGCTGGCAGCGGAGTGCATAGCATCCATACCAGCAGCGTACCGGTTAGACTCGTCAACGAAGCTAGCATACAGCTGTTGAGACTCATCCAAACGGGGAGCCATATACTGTCTGGCTCCTCGCAAACCGGAAAGGGATCTTAGTCCAGCGGCTTCGCGACTAAACATTTCATGCTCAACGCCGAATGAGCGCTCGAACATGTCTGACGTGAGTCCACCAGCATTCTGATTAGAAGACCATCCAGTAGTAGCGGCGAAGTCCGCCATTAGGTTTTTAAAGATTTCAGGCATTGTCGCCTCCCTTCTGGTACTTAGTGTGCATAGCGTCGAGCTTATCGAGAACCCAAAGCTGGCCAGCAAGATACGCCTGCTGACGAGCAATGGCCTCACTGCTCGCCGCTTGGTCGTAGTCAGTCGGTCGAATCAGGCTTCTTAGTTCCTGAGCCGCCTCCTCTAGGCTTGGCATTGAGCTTCTTCTCGAGTTCATTCATACGCTCCACAGTTGTTTCAATAATATCAAGAAAGTCCTTGACGATGAGCCGAAGCTCACCGCCATTGACCTGCCCGCCACGGGCGAGCTTGGCTTTCATAGTGTCAATAGAGTTCATATTCAATCCTTTCCAGATTCAATGTCAACAACCTCACAGGATCCACCAGCACAAGCCAGCGTCTGAGAGGACTTGGTATTGTCTTCCTTCTCATAATCCGAGAGCTTAGCCCAGTCAATATCCGGGAACATCTGTCGCCGGGCATCATACTCAGCCTTAGTGATCTCTTCATACGGAGCCTGCTTGTACACATGCTCACTACGAGGAAGGAAGGAGAGACCCTGAGCGATGTTCCAGTGCTCGCCGTAAAGCTCAGCACCAAGAGCCATAAACTCTTCGGGTCGATACTCGATAGTGACCGACGGGTTATGGTCGGTCCAGTGGGTCTTAATGGTAGCCCAGTCTTCAAGCATGTCATGAGCCGTACCTCGGGTCGCGGGACCGTCGTAGCCAATAACAAACTCAAACACATAGGTGTTGGTGGGGTTGTTCACACAATCCTCACCAGGAACTCCAGCGTCCATCATCAGCTCGAACAGTGGATCCTTCTTGTCACAGCGGACTCGACGGATGTAGTACGGAGCATAACGGTGGTGGATACCAGAGGCGGAGTCCACGAGACAGGACACGGTGCCCGAAGGCTTGACCGTGGTGACTGCCTTAGACTCTTCGATACCGAGCTTGTCAGCCCACTCCACATTCACCTGCTTCGCCATCTTACGTGCCTCGCTCAGAGCGAAGGGACGAAGAGCAAGCTCGCGGTGATCCTGGATACCCGTCAACGAGACACCAAGCAGTCGCTCCTCCTGGGAGTTACGCTGCCAAGCCTTCCGAAGATACGGGAAGTGGGTACACTTAGACTGAACCGTGCCGATGATCGTAGCGATCTCGACGCGGCGGCGAAGTTCATCTTCGGTCATGTCAGGGCGCATCACGACTTCCGTCAGGTTGCAGAACTGCATGGGGCGAAGAGTAATCTCACCACAGGGATTGGTACCGAAGTTGTGCTCAGGGTCCCGACCAATATCGTCGGAGCAGAGCTTGGCAGCTTCACGATTGAAGATACCTCGCTCGCCGGAGTAGCTACGATAGATCGAGAGCCACTCCTCCATGAACACATCCATCTCGGGCTTGTGAGTGTAAACAGCTGAATTATTAGAGAGAGCTCGATACGGGTGAGCCTCCCACCAGTTGCCTGACTTGGCACGAGCCATCTCGTGGTCGTCCAGGTCGGACAGAGAGATCATAGCCGAGCGACGAACGCCGCCGACGATGACCGAGTTGGCGATGACACACGCGATGTCATGCACCTCAATAGGACGGAAGCGCCGGCCGCGGGCGTTGTAGACTGCGTTGGTAATAAACCGCATGCAATCTTCCAACGGACCCGGACCGGAAGCACGCCCTCCGAAGGTCTTAAGTCGAGCACCAGCGGGACGAACCGCGCTGATATCCCAGGTTGGGTGAACACCGCCCATAAGGTTGGAGAGCAATGCCTTGACGGCATCAGCCCAACCAGCCTTCGAGTCCTTCACCTTGATCACGACAGATTCGTCGCGGGTGATGTCCTCAGGGATGGTGTTCCACTTATCAACGACTCGCCTCTCGACTGAGTAGCCAACACCAGTACCATTCATCAGAATGTACAGGAGTTCGGCCATGGCGATCGGTGAGTCAAGCTCCAGGAAGGAGCAGTTGTAAACAGAAGTATTATCACGGTCCGCGGCGGGACCGGCGGTCATGAGAGCACGCATGCTCGGCATGACCTCGAGGTTATAGACGGCATCACGGATGTCGATACGGTCGGCAATCTCGGGTGCCTTGGTAAGCATCCAATCCCACCAACGGTCTACCGTTTCTCCCCAATTCTCACGTCTTCCTGCTTCATCGTTCCACCGGGCATACTTGCTCTGGTGAATGAAGGTCTGAAACGGTGTCATATTCATCATCAGCCTCCAGTCGAGCCGAAGCCACCCAAACCACGCTCGGTAGAGCTGAGGTCGGTAAGGCTATCACACTTAAAAACGCTAGACATACAGGATACCACGATCAATTGGCCGACGCGATCGCCTTCTCGAAGAACGAGAGAGCCACGGGTCGGGTGATAATCGCGGACCATAATGATCTCGCCACGATAATCGGAGTCGATGACTCCACAGGTGTTGGCCAGCTGGAATCCCTTGATTCCCCACGACGAGCGGGGCAGCAAGAGTCCAACCCATCCCTTGGGGATTTCCACGTGGACGCCAGTATGGAGCTTTTCGCCCTTAATATTATCAATATACAGATCCAGTCCAGCCGAACCATCGGTGGCTGTCTGGGGTTCAAACTTACCAGAGGTAAAATACTTAATCATAATAGATCTCCTTAGCTTTCCTTAAAATACTATCCGTTTCTTCTAGATAGACGTAATTAGTGCCAGTTCTCCCAGTCCTCAATTCTGAGGATCCGGGCGCAGGCCCTCATGGCCTCGCAGTAGTCTTCATCCAGACCCTTCTGGTCATACATGACCCGTACGGCGTCTGAATAATCAGCTGGACTGAATTGTTTCAGCCACTTGTAAGCCTTGGCGGGTCCAATCCCGTCAATGCCCCCGAAGTTATCGGTCTTGTCGCCCGTGAGCCACTGCTTGTGGAACTCGAGATCAGCCGCCCAAGGCGTCTGAAAAATTTCGGTAGCCTCATGGGTGACCCTAGGCCTGGTACCATCCTCCTGTACCTTACCGGGATGGCTGTACTCAGGGCGGAAGTGCCACCCTGGTACGGACAGCAGATCCTTATCGAGCGTCACAGCAATTGCCTTGCCGGCCGATGCTGCGATGCCCATAAGGTCATCTGCCTCGAGGGTCTCAACGAACTTATCACGGAGGACATCTTCTGCTAAGAGTTCCTTCGCGTATTCGATCCGTGCGCTGAGTACCTCGTCTACCTTCACCTTGTCACGGTGAGCCTTATACTCCGGCCAGTAGTCCCGGCGGTAGTTATCCTCACGAGTGGCAGATCTAGCGATGTATACATGCTTCACGTTAGAAGGGGTCCATGCTCGGATCCGCTGACGTAGAAACATTGGCAGCTCTTCTGCATCTGTGCAGACATAAGCTGAGAGGTGAGCAATCATGTCGCCGTCAAGGACGGCCGTTGTGGGTCTATTCATCTTTGTCATCCTCTTCTTCTTCTTCGAACATGACGTCGAACGGTGAGATCGAGCCATCTTCGAGTCCTTCAATAATTTGTCGGAAGGCATCAGCGATGTCAGCCTTGGTATCGTCCGGGATATCTGGATCTTCAGCAGCCCGTTCGATAGCATCTTCAAAGCCTTCAATCATCTCATCAACTTGGATGTCAGCCTTAAAAATCTTACAGCTCGGGCAGTCACAAGACTTACCGAACCTACTGGGTGCCGTTCCACAGAACTGTTCGAGCCTATCATCGAGCTTCGTCTCGAACGCGATATGATCTCGATCATTAAACAAGTACCAATCATAGTAGTCAGCGTATTCAGGGCGGTAAGCCTCGACGTGCTGGTTCATCCACTCTGATTCATGAGCTCGCCACTTTCCACCAGGAAGCTTGCTAGACCGCTTGCCGATGAAGATAAAGAGACGAAGAGCTTCCCAGCACTTAAGCAGGTCAATCTCGTTCTCATAACGAACATCATCGATGATGACCAGCCTTTCCTTGAAGTTAGGATCACCATCCTCAAGCTCTTCCTCTTGGATCTTTCGGAGCTTATCCTCCATGATATTGACCCACTTGCCGGGTCGACCCTCATCAGCAATCGACTGACAGAGATCACGATACTCTTCGTGCTTCTGCTTCTTGAAGATCCGCCAATCGTCGAAGCCTGCCTGAGCAGCTGCCTGCTCTCTAACTGGGTCGGCAAACGAAAGTCGGATAGGAGTACAGTCGAGATTAATGCTCTCGATTTCAATATAATCAGCGGCGGTGGTCTTTCCGCTTCCAGCCATTCCACCAATTCCAATAACAAACATCAGCATGTCTCCCGGAGGTATTCAGAAACGAGAGCGTTCGGGTAGAACTTCTCTTTTACTGGAACACCCAAGTAGTTAAGAACGGAACTGCATAGGTTAGTACAGCATTCAGGTACTGGCAAGCCGAGGTGCTTGCCTACGTAATGATACAGCCAGCACTGGGTTACGCTGCCTGGTTGCCTTCGCTCCCAGTCACGCGCTCTACCTTTGATCCACTCGACTTGGTGGTGGTATAGCTTAATGTGCTTACTGCTCCAGACTTCTGGACCATTCAGCTTACGTACAGCCTTTGACAAAACCCAAGCATCACTTCGGCTCTGAGGGGTGACGTATAATTCCCTTGAGTATCCACAATAGGGAGTGACGCGGATGGTAACATGGCTTATGCCTGAGTTCGTAACCTTACGAATCTTCTTACCAATCTGGTCATCCCAACAATAAGCAACAAGTTGATATGTAGGCATCAGTGACACGCACTCCAATCAGCACCCACGTCGAACTCCGCGTCAACAGGACAACGGAAACCAAGACGGTCACCAGACTCGCGAGCCGCAGCCACGAGAATGTCACCGACCTGCTGAGCGACATCGGCAGGACAAGAAACCTGAAGCTCATCGTGAACCCAAGCCATGATCGAGTAATCGAGGCCGGCAGCATCGAGCTGCTGGCGGGCGATCACAAGCCAAGCCTTGGAAACGATAGCACCAGCGCCCTGCAAGAGGGTGTTGAGTGCCTTGTGAGGAGATCGGACCAACACAGTCCGACCGTCAATGAGCTTGAGCGAACCAGTCTCCATCGTCTTATAGGTGACGGCGTCGACCAGCTTCTTCATCGCAGGGATCTTCTCGAAGAACTGATCCTTGAGACGCTTACCATCCTTGGCATTACCACCAACGATCTGCCCGATCTTACCATCACCAGCACCATAGAGGAAGGCGTAGATAAACGTCTTCGCATTTGGTCGAGTGGGGAGACCAGCAGCCTGCTGATTATGGGTATGGATGTCACCTGACAGGATCTCGTTTGAGTAAGCCCCATCATCATACACAGCCATGTAGTGGGCGAGACAGCGAAGCTCGATACCACTGAGGTCACAGCCAACCTGAACCCAACCATCCTTGTTAGGACCGAACAATGCTCGACACTGTGGATCAGACGGAACCTGAGCGAGGTTGGGCTGTGAGTGTGAAGCGCGACCGGTGGCAGTACCCTGCGAGTTGGTGCGACCATGGATACAACCATCGTCCTGTACCCGCATGAGCCAGTCAGTAACCATCGTGAGCTTCTTGTTGATCTCACGATATTCGAGGCCGAGTTGAGCCTCTTCGTACTTCAGCTTGCTCATCACCTCTTCATCCACGATCGGATAACCCTTCTCGGAAGTCTTGGCTACCCAGCCGTACTTGTCCTTGAGGCGGGATGCCCACTGCTGGGATGAACCCGGGTTGAATGCCGTGACCTTATCCTTAAGGCGCTTGCCAGTCTTGTCCGACCACCGCTCTTCAACGATGTCCGGGAAAGACTCACGCAGCTTATCCTCGATCTCGGCTCGGCGTACAGTGAACTCGTACTGCAGCTTCTCACCCTTCTCCGTGTTGAAACCGAAGCCATCACGGGTCATATCCTGGCAGAGCGCGGCGACCTGTTGCTCGAAGTTCACGAGCTTCCAGTTCTCCTTAATCCACGGCAACTGCTTCTTGTAGATAGAGATGTTAGCGTCCACATCTTGGATGCAGTACTCCAGCATCTCCTCACTGTAGAACTCCCAGCCGGCATCGTAGTCCTGCTTGAAGTTACCAGCGTACTTAGCCCAATCCTTGAGAGCGTGTCCTCTCAATCCTTCCGGAAGCTGGGTCCGGTCGGGATGCATAAGTCTGCCGACAACCAGGGTATCTACGAGCTTGGTATGCGGCTTAGGCGACCAGCCGAGCAGCTTCTCCAAGCAAGGGATATCGTAACCTACGATGTTATGGCCGATCAGGACATCAGCGGTGTCCATCACATCAAGTGCCATCTGCAGGTTATCAGGTCGAGCTGCGTGCACTTCACCGGTCGTCACGTTCGTGACTACGATACAGTGTACGGTATCAGCCCGGGTGTTGGCTCGACCTTTGTTGTCGAGCTCGAGGTTGACGAGGCCGTTAGCCTCAATATCAAAAGTAAATACATTCATCGTTACATCTCCGGATCATGAGGAGTGAGTGTGAACTAGAAGTCGGTAGGTAGATCAACAGGCTCGAAGGTAACTTCACCCTTCTCGTCTTCAACCCACGTGGTCTCTTCCATACGTCCAGTCTCGTGGTTATAGTAGATAGCACTCGCGATACCAGCTCGACCATCGAGCCGGTTCTTGAGAACACGAACAGTAGTGGTGTTAGCCTTACGCTTGTCAGCGCTCTGCCTATCTCGCTCGAGCGCTACCACTGTGTTGGGCACCGACGCGAGAGCACCGGAGCCACGAAGATCCTGCATAGTGATCCTCGCACCTTCTTCGAAGGCAGTCTGAGTCTTCTTCAGCTGGCTGACCACGTCGATGTGGACACCAGTACGGACAGCGAGTGCTCGCATGTCTCGCATCATAGCATCGATGATGAGGCGCTCAGAGCCACCGCCATCGATATCCTTCTCATTAACATTCATCAGGCCAGCCGCAGCTGCCGTGATGTGGTCGAGCATAATGACGTCAACATCGAGGCTGACCGCCATGTACTCCATACGAGCGAGAAGATTCTTCATGGCATTGTTGCCAAGGTGATCGTAGATGTAGATGCCAGTATCCCCGAGCTTACGTCGGGCTTCGGCATACTCTTCGTCGGTCAGGTCATCAATGATGTCCATCTCGATCTTCTCTTCGCCCATCTGCTCGAGCAGAGTGTTCATCATCCTAGTGGACCGCAGCTTGCGGACCGGCTTGTTGATGATGAGCGAGATCATGTCATCCATAGTCTCCTCAGGTGACTCCTCGAGCATAATCATACCAACCTTACGACCATTGGTCGCGTGGTGGTATGCCAGCTCACGGAGGAAGGTAGACTTACCTGAGCCAGTACCCGATGCGTGCAGCGTGATCTCACCTGACCGCTGTCCCGTGAGGAACTTGGTAAGGTTCTTGAACGGGAACGGCCACACCTTCATGTTGGCACTATCCTGATCACGTTCAGTAACAGCACTGATGTGGAGGATCTCGTCAGGGCTATACACCGTGGCGTTCCACATAGCTTCAATGACAGCCTTCGAGTTACCCTTAGTGAGACACTCGTTGGCATCCTTGAACGGCAGCGAAGCAATCTTGGCCTTTCCAGGAGGGAGGATGTCAGCTACCGCCTTGGCAGCATTACGTCCCGCGTCATCCATATCGAACATGAGGATGACCTCCTCGAATCGGTTGACAAACGCTAGGTTGTTCTTGATATCCCGCACAGCGCCAGCAGCACCGTTAGGGAGAGAGACAACAGGCCACTTACAATCCTGCAGCTGAGCCACAGTCAAGCAGTCGACTTCACCCTCGGTGATGACGATCTTCTTGCTAGTGCCTCCCCACAGGTGCTGACCGAACAGCTCGCAGCCACGAGGTGAACCCACCCAGTGGAACTGCTTGTTGGGACCACGCATGTGCTGCGCGACCAGATTACCTTCCTTGAAGTAGTTGGCGATCTGGATTTCCTTGTTATTGATATCAGCTGTCTGGTAGCCGTAGACACGGCAAGGCTTAGTATCAATCTTACGTTCATCGAGATGGCGGATAGCCCCGCGATAAACCTTGAACGAGGAGGGAGTGGACTCGACCGCTGGGGCCGAGCCATCTCCCTTCTCGAAATACTGACAGGAGAAACAGTAGCCACCACCATCGCTGTAGCGAGCGAGGTTGTCACCGCTGTTATCCTTACCATTGTCTGCACACTTGGGGCAGCGTTCACGTCCTACAACTACGTTTTCAGAGAGAGTGGTGTCGTCCATCAGGCATTCCTCCAGGCATTAAGGGTTTTACGGTATTCATCAGAATCTTTACTACCCTCTTCAGCGAGCTGAATCAGGCGCATGCCGAGTCTAAACTTATTAGTATTGGAGATCCGAGATTGGTCTCCCTTACCAGCATCACCAGACGCACGACGTCTAGCTTGCCTCTGTCTATTGTGGTCATTCTTACCACTGAGCCATTCACCGTCACTCATCGGCCATCTCCTTAGATACACGGTGCTTGGCAAACACTGGCCAATCATCCGCGAGGTTAGGTATAACATTCCACTCAAGGGTGAAGCTATGTTCTTCGCCCCACTCCTTGATGAGAGTCAACTCACGTACTTGCCAGTCGTCGATCCAGAACTCTGCGGTGGTGCAGGCATCCAGGATACTCTTGCTGAAGTTATCCACATCACCCTTAGGGAAGGGTAGCGTAGTGCTCTTCGGCATGGCAGCGGTGATCGTGAGTACGAGGTCAAGCGGTTCCCACAAAGTATCAACGTCCTTGGTTGCTTCAGCGATTGCTTGCGGAGCCGTATCACGGAAGGTCTTGTACGGACCATCCTCGTAGTACGTGCTGTAATGCAACTTGGGACGCGCGCCTCCTCGCACCGCACCCTGGTTAACAACCCGGGCAACGGTGCGAGGCGCACACTTAGTGATTGGCTTGATATCAACTGTGCACTTACCGGAAGGTACGTACATCAGAAGGGCAGATCATCGCTCCCCTCCGCAGGGGCGACATCCTCCTCATCCATAGCGCTCGCTTCAAAGTCAGCAGTCGGAGCACTTCCATCAGTGAAGCCTCCTTCAACAGCCTCGAATCCGGTTCCGTTCGAACCGTTACCGAAGGTCGAGTTCTTCTCGATGATCTGAACACCGTCGAGATAGACGCTGAGCGAGTTATCTCGCTTGATGAGAGATGGGCTAAGCAGAAGCCGGACCACGTCACTGCCAGCGGCAAACTGACGGGTAGGCTGGTTCTGAGAGTCCACACACGGGAAGGTGGTCTGACCATCCTTGACCATAATGCGGTTCTTGAACTTGATCTGCTTAATGCCTTCATCATTCTCCCACACACCGTTGACCTTCTTAGCACCGGTTTCCCGGACTGCATCCTTGATGAGAGCACCAAGCTCGTCAGTCATGGTCACAGTGATATTGAAGTTAGCGGTATCAGCACCGAACTTATCGTCGGGCTTCATGAGGTGGGCGAACGTAACGGTAAGGTTGGGGGTAATAAACTTTGCCATAGGTAAATCCTTTCAAAGAGCCATCAGGCGCACTATCGAATGTTCTCGAGCAGAAGCGGCTCGAACGCTGCGTACTCGCCGTCGAGTACAACTCCGCAACCCAACAAGGGTCGCTTAGAGTAGATGTTAGAATAAGCCATGTAGTCAGAGCGTGGATCAGTACCACATCCAACCTGTAGGCCGAAGTAACGTTCACGCTGGTTGGCACCAAACACGGCGCCGGCTTGAGCGTGGAAGTGACCCTGGACGAGTGAGGTGAACTCGTTCTGGGCATTAAGGAAGGCAGCATTAATCTGGTTGCTGCGACCCTTGTCTCCGTGTCGGTAGATAACTCCTTCGATGTTGAGATCGTAATGCCGAGGATGGACGGTCCAACCCTTAGGCAGATCGAGTATCGATGACAGCGAGAGCATAAGGCTTGGCGGCAAGCCAACCTCTGCCGCCTGCCTTGCTGGCAGAGCGGTGTGGTTACCCGTGAGGTAGTCCACGTCAGGGAAGAGACTGGTAAGTCGCTCCACCTGGGTGCGAGCCTCATCCAACTCTCGCTCAATCGACTCCAGGCCGAACTGCTTCTGGTGGAAGCTGATCGCGTGGAAGTCAGCAAGGTCGCCGATATGAACAACCCTGTCGCACTGCCACTGGTCGTACGTTTGAGCCAGAAAGTCCGGATACTCCTCGAGCATAGCCGGACAGTGCGTATCTCCAATCACAAGTACTCTAGCCATCAGTTATCCTCCTCTGTATCAGTGTCATAGTCATCGCCATGATCATCCCAAAGATCATATTGAAAATCATTTTCTGGGGTATTTCCCCGAGGGTCTAAGTGCTGTGTCATCGGTTAGTCTCCAGGTATGTCATAGTCCGAATCATGGAGTTCGGAATCTTGTGGACGCTAGAGCATTCTTCGATGCCAAGCGTATCAGTGAGGACGATCCAGCCTTCTGGACCTTCATCCTCGTGAGCCAGCACATATCCTACGGTGGACATGAGTGGTGGATCTACCGCAGCGAACTCTGCGGCATCATCCTGGTCGACCCAACCGGGTCCACCATGAGTAGATGCATCGACCCAAACTACCTTAACCAAAGAGGTAGTCTGACTCGAGAACCTCGGCGATGTCGAGGGTTCCTCGCTTGTTGTAGTGTTCCCAGGCGGGGTGTCCGCTTGGTAGAGGTTCGCCGACGAGCTCTTCGGCACGCGCGAGAAGAATCTTGAGTTGGTCTTGGTTGTGAATGTCATAGAACGTCTCCTTGGTAACATCACGGAGCATTGGCAGATAGTTAGCCATCACACCGAACGAATCATGAATCATAGAGAAGTGCTCAATACCCATGTCGCTGAGACGATCAACGACTAGACTCATATGAGCCGCATCGAGTGAGTGGACGAAGTTAGGTGACATAGCCTGCACGGCAGACTTATCATCGTGACCTTCATCCTGGTATGTACCATATCGGAGCTTGTAATTCGCAGCTGTAGTAAAGTCCTTATTCCAGATACGAACGCCGATAGGCTTGATTACTAGTGGGTCGTAATGATTCCGGCAGGTGAACCCGTTGGGCGTAACCCAAGAGAACGACGTACCGATCTCACCCATAACCCAACCACACACAAGTTGGACGAACTTCTTGCCATGGTTGCAATGTTGCATGGCAACGTCCTTAGCACGACAGATTAGGTTACCCATCGCACTGGCAGCTAGACGCTGCTCCTTCTCTTCTTTAATCCACTGCATGTGCTTTTCTTGCATCACGTACTTCTTGACGCTGTGCGCACTGATGCCGTACGGATCACACATAACCGAGCGCTTGACCACCCCGCGAGGGATGACGCCTTCGTAGTGGGTTAGAAACCTTTTGTGCCAGCCGTGATCGTCGGGCTCAGCGCACATGTCAGTGCACGCGTCGGCGACGAGCTGGTACACATCCCGAGGATGTGAGTGTGAACAGAGGTTGACCTCCGGCCCGATCGTCTCGTC
>UEXM01001363.1_pt1 | contig 20892 bp, 21 predicted proteins | sample 1796661 | NCBI WGS metagenome assembly UEXM01 (sample SAMEA4772469, study PRJEB27181) | metagenome | reverse complement strand
AACCCAGACAGTCCTACTGCGCCTTCTGCCACTGGTAGTAATGCCGTGGCTATCGGGCCAAATTCAACAAGCAGTGCAAGTCAAAGTATTGCTATCGGTAGTGGTACTGTTGCAAGTCACGCCTTTGCTGTTGCTATCGGATACAACGCTCAAGCTAATACAGCGTTCGGGGCAACAGCCTTAACAAAGAGCTATGCCAGTGGTCAGTATTCTTTTGCAGCGGCTATAGACAACAACACAAGTTCCTATGGGGCTACTGGTGATCACTCTGTGGCGATAGGTCCAAATGCAAAAGCATCTGGATATGGTTCACTTTCTTTAGGCAAACAAAATACAGCATCTGCAAGTTATTCAACAGTAGTAGGTAGTTACGTTAGCACGGCATCAGCAAATTATTCTGGTGTTTTTGGTGGACGTACAAACACAGCAAGTTCTACTTATGCAACAGTAGTGGGTGGCACTACTAACGTAGCGTCAGGACAATATTCCGCTGTTATAGGAGGATTTGATACACAAGCTACAGGCACATATTCTTTTGCTTCTGGTGGTGAGGCTGTTTCTGCTCAGATTGGTAAAGTTGCAAGAGCATCTGGAAAATTTGCAGCAAGAGGAGATGCCCAAGGCGGTCAGTTTGTTTTGAGGTCTGATACTACTGACGCAACGGCTGAAGCTATGACTACTAATAACAGCACCGCTGGAAGCACTAACCAAATCGTAGCCGCATCAGACACCTGTATTACATTCCACGGCACCATCACTGCGATGCAAAACGGGGCGCAAGCCTATGGTGGTTGGGAGATTAAAGGTATGTTGGTTAATGATGGCGGCACCACAAGTTTAGCCCTTGGTAACGTGTCTGATATGGCTGCTACAAACGCCTCTAGCTGGGCGGTGGCATTAAGTGCAGACAACACGAACAACGCTTTAAAAATACAAGTTACAGGCGAGGCTAGTCATAACATTCGTTGGGTAGCTAACGTACAAACAGCGGAGGTCACATACGCTTAAATGGGACAGATAGAAATTAATCACACAGGGTCTGGTGGGGGTGTTGTCCTTAGTTCTGACGGCACTGATCTTTTACTAGGTGGTAGTGCTGTTGGGGGTGATCCAGCGTTATATAGAGACAACGCTTCTGGTGCAACTACTCCTGTGGCTAGTGCTAACAACTCCGTAGCGATAGGGGACGAAAGCACCGCTAGTGGCGTAAATTCTTTTTCGTTTGGTCAAAAATCAGTCGCAAGTGGCATTGACAGTGTTGCGATGGGCTATCAGGCTTTGGCTAATTCTCTCCAAGCTGTTGCTATGGGGTCATATTCAAGAGGCTACGGCACAGCGGCAGTTTCGCTAGGTAAATCCTACGCCTCTGGTGAAGACAGTTTCGCAGCAACTATAGATAACAACTCAAGTAGCTACGGGGCTACTGGCACTGGCGCTATTGCGATGGGCTATCAAGCAAAAGCGACCACTCAAAACTCTATAGCTATTGGAGGGGAAACTGTTGCGAGTGGTTTTGATAATAGCATTTGTATTGGGTGGCAAAGCACTGCGACTAGTAGTCGTGGTGCGGCGGTTATTGGGGGCCGTGCTAATAATTCCAGTGGCGATTATTCAACGGTTCTTGGGGGTCAGAATAATACAGCTTCTGGCGATCATAGCGTTGCGATGGGTGATGGCAGCACAGCATCACATAATAATTCGGTTTCTATCGGTGATAGCGTACAATCAACAGCCGTAAATCAAATTAATCTAGGCGGTACAGCGGATACTGTACGAATTTCAGAAACGTACACGCTTCCTACGGCTGACGGTAGTGCTAACCAAGTTCTTACCACAAACGGTTCTGGAGTGGTTTCTTTCGCAGCGGCTGGCGGTGGTGCTTCTCCCTCTGCTGATCTTTATATTGCTAATCCTAGTTCTGCTACAAACCCTACGGCTGCAGGGGCTAATGGGGTAGCCATAGGAGATGGTGCCGCAGCGGGTGGTTCTGGGTCTATTTCTATTGGGAAAGGCAGTGCTGCCTCTGCACTAGAGTCCACTGCAATAGGACAGCAAAGTACGGCATCGGGCGTTAGCTCAATGGCTGCAGGGTATAATTCTGTTTCATCTGCAGCACAGGCAATATCAGGGCCAGCCAGCCTTGCTTCGGGTTCAAATAGTGTAGGATTTGGTATTGGCACCAACTCAGCAAGCTACGGGGCTAGTGGCACTAGCAGTATTGCTATGGGAGCGTCATCAAAGGCTTCTAACTCCTATGCTGTAGCAATAGGTTGGGCGCAAACAGCTTCAGGAAGCCAATCCGTTATTTTAGGGGGAAATTCTTCTACCGCTTCAGGGTACAATAGTTTTGCGTTGGGGCGTTTGATTACCTCTTCTAATACTTATTCTATTGGAATGGGCAACGAATGCACAGCATCCCAAGAGGCGTCTATTGCACTAGGTCAGGGTGCGTCATCAGCAGTTCACGGAAAACTAGCGCACAGCGGTAAAAAATTTAATGCTATTGGCGATGCTCAAGGTGGTACATTTGTTTTACTTTCTGACACCACAGATGCCACGGCTGAGGCTATGACAACTAACAATTCTACAGCCGCAGCAACAAATCAAATTGTAGCTGCTACGGATACGTGCATCACCTTTAGTGGCACAGTCGTTGCTATGCAAAATGGCGCTCAAGCATACGGTAGCTGGGAGATTAAAGGGCTTTTAGTCAATGATGGCGGGACTACAACAGTACCTACCAGCGCAATCACGGTCATAAATAATTCAAGTTCGTGGGGCCTAGCTTTAAGTGCCGACAACACAAATAATGCATTGGCTGTTACCGTAACGGGCGAAGCATCACACAATATCAGGTGGGTGGCGAACATCCAAACAGCGGAAGTCACTTATGCTTAAAGGAGCAAGATAATGGCTATTACACACAACATTACGCAAGCTAGTTCCCAATACGGGATAAAATTTGACGGGGCGTATTATCGCATTGTCACGGCATCAGTCACACGGCAACGCGGGTCTGACCCTAAATTTAGCGTAATGATCGACCTTAGTGCTTACGCCACCTCATCACCATCCAACGATACTCGCGAGGTGGATTTTAAGCGTTACCATGCGACCTTGGACGCTGTAGAAGCGGCATCTGGTGCTACGTTTTTAGCCAAATGCTATGCTTGGGTAATGGCGCAGAGCGATATGTCGGGTAGTAGCGCAGCCTAGGAGAACAATATGAGCCTTACGATTAACCATCAGACAAATGATATATCAGCGACCAGCGGTTCTGTAACTTTAGATGGCGCGGGTATTAATCCATATACCGCATTATCAACCGCAGCCACTGGGTACATCACCCTAGTCGGCGGTTTGATTATTCAATGGGGGAAAAGTGGCTACATTGGTACAGGTGGTACAAGCTCTGTTAGCTTTGCCACAACTTTTCCAAACGCCTGTAGAACCGTAGCCATGTCTCCACACGCCGCAGCTACTAGCAACAGCTTTAGTTGGGCGTCAGGGGCACCTTCTACATCAGGCGTGACCTTTTACTCTAGGGGTGGGGTGCCTGCCACTGGGGTCTACTACATAGCAATAGGATACTAAGTTTTGAAATATTATGCTCACATAGGTCCCAACAATCGTCTTCTAGGTTATTATACTGATGACCTACATGATACTATACCTACACCGAACATTGAGTTGACACACGAGCAATGGCTGACTTCTCTTAATAACAACTACAATGTAATTAATTCTGACGGTTCTGGTTCAGTAGTAGATTTTTCAACGGATGAAGAAAAAGCATCTAGGATTAGAGGTGCAAGGAACGCTGAATTAGCTGCTACTGATTGGCGTGCCTCAACCGACGTTACAATGTCAACCGAGTGGCGCACGTACCGACAGGCACTGCGTGATGTACCTTCACAAGCTGGCTTCCCAAGCAGCGTTACGTGGCCCACGGAACCTAGCTAGTGCTTGGTTTTTCCCCCCTCGCTGGAGCGCCTCTTGCTAGTTCTGGCAGTGTTTCTGCATCAGTTGCTGTTACGGGGGTTGCTGTTACGGGGGCGGTTGGCTCTGTCACTACTACAAGCGCGACTGACATATCCGTAACAGGTGTTGGAGCAACAGGCGGTGTTGGTTCTGTAACCATAACGGGTTTTGCAACTGTCACTATCACGGGTGTCTCTGGCACAGGTGAAGTAGGCGGAGTGGCATCTTCTACCGACTTAGATGTAGGTGTTACAGGCATTGCTGCCACGGGGTCTGTAGGTTCCTCGTCCATTACAAGTGAATCCAATCTTTCTGTTACGGGCGTGTCAGGGACAGGCTCTGCTGGTTCTGTAACCACAGAATTTAGACAGCATGTTACAGGAGTTGCAGGAACGGGCGCAGTAGGAAGCGCATCTACCACAAGTAGCTCAGTTATATCAGTTACAGGTGTAGCGGGGACAGGCGCAGTAGGGAGCGTATCCCTTAACACTAATTCCAGAATTCCCGCTATAATGGGAGAAGCCCTTATAGCGTTTACTGACGGTCTTTTTGTGGGTGGCGGCGGTGTTAGTGGTGACGCAAATGTTTCTGTAACGGGAGTTTCATCCACGGGTGTGGTTGGTTCCGCAACGACTACTTCTTCAGCCGATATATCGGTTACAGGTGTTGCGGCTACGAGTGCGGTTGGTTCTTTATCTACTAAAGTTGACAACCCTGTATCAGTTACAGGCGTAGCAGCTACAGGAAGTATTGGCACCACTTCAATTACTGCAGACAGCAATCTATCAGTTACAGGCGTTTCTGGTACAGGTGCGATAGGATCGCCTACAGTTACCGTTGATGTAGATGTATCCGTCACAGGCGTTTCTTCCACCACTTCTGTTGGTTCAATAGCCTCTAAAGTTGACAACCCCGTTTCTGTCACGGGCGTTTCTGGCACGGCAGGAGTGGGTAGTGTTTTAGTTTGGTCAAGAATACAACCCAATCAAACTTCTAACTTCTCAAACATAAACCCATCACAAACCCCGTCTTGGACGAATATCGCTGCTTAGGTTCAATTGAACCAAACCGTATAGTTGATTAAATGACTTAGCATGGGTATAGTTCAAACATATTTATAGTTGAGGTCACGGCATGGCTACATATACCGCATCTAACGCGATTAAAAAAATAACTACGGGGGATGAATCTGGTTCGTGGGGCAGCAGCACCAACAACAACTTTGATATCATAGACCGTGCCGCAAACGGTTTTGTTTCTATTGCTTTGTCCAGTACTTCGTACACTTTGGCGTTATCAACTACGGCTGTTTTGTCTAATGGGCATTACAAAGCAATAAAGTTTACTGGAACTCTGGGTGGGACTTGTACGGTTACATTAGAGCAAAATGACAAAGCTAGAATGTATATGATCCTTAATAGCACAAATCAAAGCCTGTCCATTACGCAGGGGGCTGGAGCCAATGTCACTATTATTGCTGGAAAATCAGCTATTATTTTAGCTGACGGTGCGGGATCAGGTGCGGCGGTTACAGACTTTACTGCGCTTGTTAGTATTTCAGAATTGGACGGCATTACTGCGGGGACGGTAACCGCTAGTAAATCAGTTGTCGTTGATGCCAACAAAGACATTACGGGCTTTAGAAATATTACAGCTACGGGAGAGTTGGACGCTGTTACATTAGACATATCGGGCGATGCGGATATTGATGGCACCACTAATTTAGACATAGTCAATATTGCTGAAACTACAACTATAGCAACGGATAATAAAATACAGTTTAGAGATACGGGTCTGTACATTAATTCTAGTGCGGATGGTCAGCTTGATATCGTTGCAGACACTGAAATTCAAATCGCGGCAACAACGATAGACATTAATGGTGCCGTGGTTTTAAATGGCGCAATTACAGGGGCTACGGACATTACATTGTCAGGTGAGCTAGATGCCGCAACATTAGATATATCGGGTAATGCAGATATAGACGGCACCCTTGAAACGGATGCTTTATCTATAGATGGTACGACAGTCACTAGCACAGCGGCTGAGTTAAACATTATGGACGGTGATACGTCTGCCTCAGATGTGACTATTGTAGACGCAGACCAGTTTGTCTTAAATGATGAAGGCACTATGAAGCAAGTTGCTGCTACTAAAATAGCAGACTATGCTGCAGCTAGCACCACTTTAGGAGCCGTAGGAACTTATTCTTTCTTGATGTATACCGCAACAGGTCAAAACGACTACATAACCGCTGGAACGTCATATTCTGGAAGTGTGTTGACATACGCTGGTGTGTCCCGATCTTATGGTAATGCTATAATCATCTCTCCAAGTGGATCACCTTCTGGAACGTGGAGGTCGATGGGTTATGTTGGTGCGGCATTTCTTGGCTTTAACAATAGAGCAACTTTATTTGTGAGGATTTCCTAGTGACTGCTACAATCACACAGGTGCGTAAGGCACAATCACTTAACTCTGATAATACTCGGATGGATGTGGAAATTAATCATCCCACTTACGGTTGGATACCGTACACCTTAGACCCTTCCGATACTGACACTACTGTTGATAACAACGCAGTAATGTCTTTAATCGGTACAGATTTCACATCTTACGTTGCACCAACTCAGGCAGAATTAGACGCAGTAACAGCACTACAGGTTCGTTCTGATCGTGACTACAAGTTACTTACAGAGGTTGACCCATTAGTTTCTAACCCTTTGCGTTGGGCAGAACTGACCTCTAATAAGCAGACAGAGTGGTCACAATACAGAACTGACCTATTAAATTTACCACAGCAGTCAGGTTTTCCTAATGCAATCACTTGGCCTGTAAAGCCAAATTAGGACATATACAAAGATGCCTCTTTTAGACCTTAAATTTAAAGCTGGAATAAACAAAGAAATCACGCCGTATTCTGAAGGAAACGGTTGGGTTGATTGTGATAAGATACGTTTTCGCTTTGGTTATCCTGAAAAGTTAAATGGTTGGGAAAAAAACTCAAACGAAGCCTTCTTAGGTCAATGCCGTGGAATGCATGAGTTTGTAGCGTTGAGTGGCGAAAAGTTTTTAGGCCTTGGGACAGAATTAAAGTTTTACATTAAAGAGGGTGTTGACTTTAAAGACATCACTCCAATCAAACAAGTCACTTCTGCGGGAGATGTCACCTTTTCTGCATCAAACGGATCACCTGTAATTACTGTATCAGACACAAGTCACGGGTGTGTAGCAAATGATTTTGTAACCTTTTCTGGTGCCGCCTCTTTGGGCGGGAACATTACAGCAAATGTTCTCAACCAAGAGTATCAGGTTACAGAAGTTGTAGATGGGAACACTTACAAAATATCAGCTAGAACCGTTAGCACTATACCAAGTGTTACGGCCTCAGGGGGAATAAGTGCCACGGCAGTAAATGCTACAGGTAGCGACACAGGTAACGGTGGTGGCAGTGTTGTTGGTACTTATCAAATTGGCACGGCTTTAAATAGTTCGGTCTTTGGCACGGGTTGGGGCGCGGGAGTTTGGGGTGGCATCACTACGGGCGCTCTTACTACAATTTTAAATGAGGGAGGTACGCTTTCAGATAGTGATACAACCATCACCGTGGCTAACGCTACGGGTATTGTAGCCAGTGACATTGTTTTAATAGATGACGAACTTATTCTGGTGGGCGGTATAAGTTCCAACGATTTAACAGGATGTACCAGAGGACATAAAGGCACCACCGCCACAACACATGCAAACGGTTCTGCTGTTAGACTTGCATCGGGAAATGCAGATACATCGGATGATTTTTCTGGTTGGGGTTTAGCTCTTGTTTCAGGAACAGTCACGCCCTCTGCAAACTTACGAATTTGGACACAAGACAACTTTGGCGAAGACCTGTTGTTAAACGAAAGAAACGGCAGAATTTATTACTGGGACAAGACAAATGGTGTAAATACACGGGCTAAATTCTTAACAGATAGCAGCTTAGGACTCGGCACACGGACCTCAGTTCCTACTATAGCTACACAAGTTCTTTTATCTGACAGAGACAGGCATGTAATTGCGTTTGGCGCGGATGGCCTTGGGGCCACCTCATCTGCAACAGATGGTGATGGCATTCAAGACCCATTATTAATTAGGTTTAGTAGTCAGGAAAATCCTGTTGATTGGTATCCCACCTCTATAAGTACAGCGGGTGATTTGCGTATCAGTTCTGGTTCTAAAATAATTCAAGCCGTTGAGACAAGACAACAGATATTAGTGTTTACGGATGTTTCAATTCACGCAATGCAGTTCCTTGGACCACCGTTTACGTTTGGTATAAATTTAATCTCTGAAAACATAACTATCTCTAGTCCGAAATCTGCAGTTGCGGTAGACGATGCAGTCTTTTGGATGGGATCAGCAGAGTTTTATGAATTTAATGGTGCTGTTCAAAGAATACCATGTACTGTCAGAGACTATGTATTTAATGACATCAACACATCTCAATCTGACAAGATTGTTGCAGGAGCCAATGTGTCTTTTTCGGAAGTTTGGTGGTTCTACCCATCTTCTAATTCTAACGAAAACAATAGGTATGTAGTTTATAATTACCTTGAGAAAATATGGTTTATAGGAAATCTATCTAGAACTGCTTGGTTGGATCGTGGCATATCTTCTTTGCCTCTCGCGGCGGGAGATAATAACTTTTTGTATAATCAAGAGGTGGGCGCGCAAGATGACGGGTCAGCCATGACATCATTTATTGAGTCTGGTGATATGTCCATTACAGACGGCAATCAGTTTTCTTTTATTAATAGGGTTATACCAGACATTAATTTCAGAGAAACGGTAGATACATCTTCTTTGAATTTTATAATAGATACTAAAAACTTTCCCGGTCAAGTGGATCAAAGCTCATCAACGAATACTGTGTCAAAGACATCCAGCACACCCGTAGATCAATACACGAACCAGTATTTTACACGGTTAAGAGGGCGTAGCTTTACACTTAAAATACAGTCTACGGATGCAAACGTTCTTTGGAGATTGGGCGTACCTCGCGTAGATATTAGACCTGATGGGAGAAGATAATGGCTGCTAACACCCCCGTACCATTCTTTCCGATACCACCTCAAGAATATAGTAGATCGTATTTAAACGAGGTAGTACGTTCTTTCTCTGTTTTTTTAAATCAGTTCAATAATACTCAACAAGTGGCAGACGATGATACGACTGCCCTAAGCTGGTTTATGGGCTAATGGCTAACGCATATATAAACGCAAAAGTGGACCTAACGACCACAGGTGAAACCACGTTGTACACTTGTGGTCAGTTCACCACTGCAATTGTAAAATCTATTATTGTATCGGATGATAGCAACAATCCTGACACCCTGACACTAACAATAACTAGTGGTGCAAGTGTTTTTAATTTATACAAAGACAAGGCCGTTGGGGCCAAAGGTACGGTTGAGTTGTTGACAGCGCCGTTAGTAGTACAGGCAGATGAAATATTAAAAGTCACGGCAGCAACAGCAAACAGGTTGCATGTTGTCGCTAGTATTTTAGAGATAACCTAATGGGACGCGATGATAAACTTATAGAACTGGAAAAAGACATGATTGCTTTGCAAACAGAAGTTAAAATACAGTTCAAAGAATTATTTACTAGAGTTAAGCGACTAGAAACAACTTTAATAGCAGCGTCTGGTGCTATTATATTAATGTTAGTGACTATACTAATCAAAATGGGGTAGGTTAAGTTTAGGTTCAATTGAACCAAACTAAGCTTGGTTTAAAAAATGATAGACCCTGTCACAGCATTTGCAGCCGCCAACGCCGCATTTAAAGGCGTTAAAGTACTGGTCGGTGCTGGAAGGGAGATGCAAGACGTTAGTAAACAGCTTGGTGCTTGGTATGGGGCTGTTGCAGACATTACTAGAGCTGAGTCTCAACGCAAAAAGCCGACATGGCTAGATAAGATATCTCACGGCACTGACAACATAGAGCAAGAAGCTATGGACATTGTCATCCGAAAGAAAACTTTGCTTGAAAAGGAAAAAGAGATTAAGTTCATGTTAGACTACAGATTTGGTTTAGGCACATACGATGAGATGCTTGGTATGCGTAGGCAAATCCGTAAAGAAAGAGAAGAAACTGTATACAGAGCTATGGAAGCAAAAAGACAAATACAAAGCAATATAGCGATAGCTACTTTATGCTTTGCTATAATTGGTACTTTAGGTGGTGGAATTTATCTACTTGTGTTGGTTGCTCAATGATAAATGCTTTAATATTGTCTGTAACACTAACAGGAGTTGCTAATCCAACTTACGTTCAGTGTCATCTATGGAAGAGGTTTACAGACGTAAATGGTCAAAAAATTTGTGTATATAGATTTACAGCAGGTTTTGGCGGCTTAGGATATCATTATCCAACTAAAAGCTTTTCTGAATGTCCAAAGGTCTTTAGCTGTATCTATCAAAAGAAAGACAAGCGACCAAGTTTGTCTGAAATATTAGACGGCCTTAAAGGAGGTTTCTGATGAAAGTAGCAATGGAAAAAATCTTAGCTTGGAAGATAATGCCACGATTAATGATGCTGGTCATGACCATCATGTACATTCGCGTCATAGAGTGGTTTATGGGCCTTCCTCAGGACGTTGTGAGTACACAGGCCACGGCACTAACGGCAACCGTCACAGGCGCACTTACAGGGGCGTTTGCAGTATGGGTAGGACATGAGAAATGATTGGTAAAATCATAGGCAGTCTAACAGGTCTTGCCACATCCATCATAGACGGAAAGACTCAAATCAAACTCACTGAGGCTGAGATAAAAAAGAAGCAGTTAACGGGTGAGATAGATTGGGACTTAGAGGCCATGAGGGCCACTGAGAATTCATGGAAGGACGAATGGATCACCTTGCTTTTCAGTATTCCATTAATATTGGCCTTCTGTGGGGATTGGGGCAATGACATAGTTGCCCGTGGCTTTGCGGCACTTGAGGTTATGCCTCAGTGGTATCAGATTGCCTTAGGTGGGATCGTTAGTGCCAGCATAGGAATGCGTTCTGTGAGTAAGTTCTTTGGAAAAAGATAACGTAATAAACCTGCTTGATTTTGGTTCAATTGAACTAAACGAGATCGACAAGCAGTTTATTGCCTTGGAAAAACAAAAGACCTTAATATCAGAGCAAGCAAAGCTCATTCATGAAAGAAATAAAAAGGAAGAGGATTGAACCGTGGGTTACAAGTTAGGAAAGCGAAGCCTATCAAGGCTAGAAGGTGTCAACGACGATCTGGTAACTGTCGTGAAATACGCTATCGGCGTTACAAAGCAGGACTTCAGTGTGATCTGTGGTCTGAGGACGATAGACGAGCAGAAGGCCTTAGTAGCAAAAGGGGCTTCGCAAACCATGAAGTCAAAACACATTGATGGCAATGCTGTTGACCTAATGGCTTACTGCAATGGTGGTCGATGGGAGCTTAATCTATACGATGAAATTGCTGACGCCATGAAGGAAGGTGCTGCTGCATGTAATGTAAAGCTACGCTGGGGCGCGGCTTGGACTATTGATGATCTTGGTGATTGGGAAGGAAGCGCAGAAAACGCCATGAACTCTTACATAGACATAAGGCGTTCACAGGGACGTAGGCCCTTTATTGATGCTCCACATTTTGAGCTGATGCTGTGATATGCATGTCTTCGCTTTAATGGTTTACCTTGGCTACGGCGAAGGTAGGACTTTGATAAGTGAAGGCATGTATTTTATGAGAATTGATGTGTGCAATAAAGTGGCAAGTGAAATGGTAAAAAGATACAGCTCACATGGCATACACCTAGATGATCGTGTTGTTGCGTACTGTATTGTCGAAGAGCTTCCAATAGACAGCAAAGCTACTATTTACTGAAACGTGTTGACATGATAATGATACGGTTAAACGCACTTTAGGTTCAATTGAACCAAACGGTCCTTAGGGGCAAAGGAGAATAACATGGTTCTTCCACTTCTAGCGGGAATGCTTGGATCAGGCTTGGCGTCAGCGGGTATACTAGGTGCTACTGGCTTCCTAGCTAATCCACTCATTGCTGGCTCTATAGGCGCAGGTTTAGGTCAGTTCGCTCAGACAGGTGATGTCAAAGAGGGCGTAAAGACAGGCTTAGGTTCATACCTTGGTGGTGCTGCATTAGGAAAGGCATTCGGAGGTGCTGGATTTAACGCTGGAAGCATAACACCTAATCAGTTTGGCGCAAACGCATTACCTGGTCTCACGCCAGAACAATTTGCTGGTGGTGCTGGCGTTGATATGCCAGCTAGGTACGCTATGGGAGGTGCGGATTTTGACAAATTAAGCGCAGCTAGACAGGCGGTTACCCAGCAAGCTGATGTTCCCAGAGGTATTTTAGGTGGTCCAAAAGGAATATTTAGTAAAGGCTTTGGAAATGAATTGAAGGGCATAACTGGAAATGGTGTGATGAGCGGGGGATTAGGCCAGTTAAGTTCAGCAGCAGGTGTTGGTCAGTATCTAGGCGGCATGGCTGCAATGCCAGATTACAGTATGGGCGGTGTCGCACCTGAGGAAGAAAAAGAAGGTAGATTTGATGGCAGGGAAATAAGGCCTATACCTCGCATTCAAAATCAAAGGCCAGACAGTTTTAGGCCAGGATATGATGGTGAGTTTGACTACGGAATAAGCGCACCACAGAACGCAGATGACCTTTACAAGTACAATTACAACAACGGTGGCATGTTACGGCGTATGGCTAGTCCCAGAATGATGGGTCAGTCAGCGCGTCTTGCACGGGGCGGTATAGTGTCCTTAGCGGATGGTGGCGTACCTGAGGCAGCAATGATGCCACAAGAGGCCCCTATGGCCCCTACAGCGGCTCCTATGGCCTCTCAGGCGGCTGCAATGCCTAATGAGCAAGAGGTCATTGTAGAGGCTGCTAGGGCCATCAAGGGCATCATACAGGGCGAAGAGGCTCAAGTGGCTTTGGCTATGTTTGTTCAACAGTACGGTGAGCAAAAGCTACGTCAGCTAGTGACTAGTGTAAACTCTGGAGAGTTTGACCAAACCATAGCAAAACTTAGCACTGGAGAAGGCGGCATGGTGCAAGGCCCGACAGATGGGTCAGGCACTGATGACATGATGCCAGCCCGTCTAGACGATCAACAAATTCTACTCACAGACAATGAGTATGTCGTTAAGGCTCCTACTAGTGAAGCTTTGGGAGAAGATGTCTTAGATGTTATCAATGAAGGAAAGCCTGAGACAGTTGAAGCTGTCAAAAAGGCTGCTATGGGCGGCTATGCATGAAAGACGTAATTTTAGATAATCTAGTTTTAACTGCTGTACCTACTTCTGTAGTTGAAGTTATCTGGAATGATGTATCAAGAGTTTTGCGTAGGTCTGTATTAACTGCTGATGGCAGGTTCGACCTGAACGATGTGCGTGACGGTATTAAGAGTGGTCTTTACGGCCTTTGGGTCGTAATGGAAGATGACAGGGTTGTAGCGGCACTAACTACTAGAGTTGTTGTATATCCTCAGTGTAGATCACTGGCTATGGATTGGATCGGAGGTTCTAGAATGCGTGAATGGTTACCTCAGGCTCAAAAGGTTATGACAAAGTTTGCTAAGGAAAATGGCTGTACCCAATTAGAGGGATATGGTCGAAAAGGCTGGGATAGATGGCTTCGTGTATACGGATGGAAGCCACACTATATAGCGTACAAGATGGAGATAGGATAATGGGTAAAGGCGGCGGCGGTCCAGCACCTAATCAACCTCAACAGGTGACTACAACAAGCACGAACACCACTACAAATCTTCCAGATTACGTTCAGCCACAGTTTGAGCGTCTTTTGGCAAGAGCTGAAGCTCAGTCATTGGAGCCTTATACACCTTACACAGGTCAAAGGTTAGCTGAGACTGATCCAGATGTGTTTAAAGCATATGACATGATCGGTCAGGTTGCGGCTGATGGCACCCCTGTCACTGACGCTGCTGTAAAGTCTGCACAAACTTTAGCTGATCCTTACTCTGGGTACAAAGCATACACCGCTGATCAGTTTGAATATGACCCAATGACAGAGTTTACGGGCGATAATGTATCTAAATATATGTCACCGTATATGGACGCTGTTGTTAGTAGGCAGAAGGCTGAGGCATTAAAGGATTTTCAGCAAATGCAAGCTGGAAGGTCTGCAAATGCTATAAGTGCTGGTGCATTTGGTGGCTCTCGTCAGGGTGTCATGGAGGGCATGGCTCAAGATGATGTTCTTGACCGCATGGTGGGCATACAGACTGAAGGACAGCAAAGGGCATATCAAGATGCTCAGAATATGTTCTTGCAGGATCGTGGCGCACAGATGGACTTGCAACGTCAGAAGGCCGCAGAGCTTGCGCGTACACAGGGGATTAGCGCAGGTGAAGCAGCCAGAATACAAGCTGGTGAGGTTGCTGACCTTACAAGGCAACAAGGTGCATTAGACTTTGCGTCAGGTCTTGAAGACAGGTCCAGAGCAGCCGCTATACAAGATGCTCAGTATCTTGAGACAGTTGGTAAAAGTAGACAGGCAGCGGATCAGGCTGGACTTGACTTGGCTTATGATGATTTCCTCAAGCAAAGAGCATTCCCAGAACAACAGTTGGGTCTTTATTCAAGTGTTCTTCGCGGCATACCTGTCACTCCAAGTACAACCGCAACAAGCTTGACACCTTACAACCCAGTACAGCAAGCACTGGGTCTAGGTATATCTGGTCTTGGTCTCTATAAAGGGCTTATGGGATGAACATATTACAAGTACAGGATGACCTGAAGAACTTCTCTCAGCAGCAGCTAATCCAAGAGATGAAGCAGCCGAAAGGTGTAGCTCCTCAATTCCTTGTGCTTGGTGAAATAACGCGCCGTAAGCGTATAAGTGATGACATGAAGACCAGAGGTGCGGCTGATCAAAAGACAGTAGCACAGGAAGTGGTTTCTGCCGCTGGTGTGCCTCAAGGTGGTCTGGCTCAGATGTCTCAAGCTATGGCCCCGAAAAGTTCAATTGAACCAAACATGCAGCCACCAAGTCAGGCACAACCACAGGCACCAATGCCTATGGCTAGTGGTGGCATATTAAGTTTAGCTGCTGGTGGTAAAACTAAAAGAGAGAAAGCCTTCTTCTTAGAGTTTCCAAAGAATAGTCCAATATTTGCTGGTGAACGCCGTTATGTCACTGCCAATACTTTGTCTAAGCTTGAAGCATCAATGCCGTTGTTCTTTAAGCGTATGCGTAGTCGTGGTGAGATTATAGCCAATGAGAACGCACCAGAGGCATTTCAGAAGACCGCAACAAAACTAGCCCCAGCTCAACTAAATGTTGCTATGCGTAGGGGTAAAGAAAACATTGCAAAGGCTGAGGAAGCTGCAAGAATAGCAGAGCTTCAAGCTGAGACAGGTGCCACTGATGATCAAGCTGTTACATCTGCTGGTAGGCCCACTGAATCTCAAGTAATTGATGAAGTGCAATCACTGGACGCTCCTGTAGCAGAACCTTCTGAGTATGACATTCAGCAAGATTCTGACATAGAGGGTGACCTCTTGATGGCAGATGATTATGAAAAGGCTGTATCTGATCGTTTAGCTCAAGATAGCATAAGGCGCAGACAAGAAGCTGAAATAGCCCGTAAGCAATCTTCTATTGACGCTCAGACTGTACCAGATGCAGTTATACCGACAGGCACATCAGGCCCACCTAGTAGTGGCTTTGCATCACCATTACAGCAAGCTCAAAATGAAAAGGCTTTCCAAGAAAAGATTGCATTTGATGCTAGGTCTGATGAGGCTGCTGCTATAAGTGCAGAGCTGAGAGAAAAGCAAGAAGCTGCTGTAAGAAAGGCTAGAGAAAACGCCAGAGCATATGCTGAGGGAAGAACGCCAAAGCAAGAAGAACAACGAGAATTTGACAGACAAAATGCAAGAGACAGTGCCATAACTGCCTTGGGTCAAATTGACAGAAGCAATGAGCCTGTCGGCTTTAGACAGATAATGGAAAACAAAGCCCTTCAACAAGCGGCAATAGCTCAAGCCAATCCCAATATGTTTGGTGACCTTGGCGCACCCAACACAATGCAGGAAGAACTTGCCCGTAAGGCAGCGGAAGATGAAGCCGTTAAAGAGGCGCAAGCAGAAGCCCAGCTACAATCTTATTTAAGAAACATGGAAGCCCCAACAGATATGATTGGCGGCATTCGGGAGTCTGATCTTGTAACAAAGATGAGAACATCCAATGAAATGGCTAATCAAGCCAAAATAGATGAAATTTTAAGTGGTGGCCGTCAAGGCATGGCCTTCAATGCCAACCTTGCCTCACCTGAACTTGATAAAAATGTTGCTAGGGCGATGAGGTTAAAGGCAAAAGAAGATGAGATGAATAGTCTTAGACTTCAAGCCGCAACAAATCAATCTATAGAGGGCGCTGCACCTGTAGGCAATTACAGTCAAATAGTTGATGACCTTGGAGCGGATAGGCAGAAAAGAGAAGCTGCGGAAAGAATTGCACTTAAAGATGCAACGGAAATGTCCATAGACAGTGCTGCACCAATAGGAAACTACGGTCAAGTAGCTGCTGATGCTTTGAGAGCGGATGTAGGTGTTAGAGATGCGGGATTAGGTGGTGCCTTTGCTAAGGGTGATGACGGCACTGAGCAAGGTTTCTTTTTTGATGACCCATCCACTTCAGAGATAATTCAAAGACAACTTGATAAAAATAAAGCTGATGATGAAAGGCAAAAAAGATATGATGACTTGATGATTACAGGCGAGTCATCTGGATATGGAGATGAGGATCAAAAGCTAGCAAATGAACAGGCAAAATTTAGTATTGTTGACCCATACGCAGCAGACAGAGCTGCAATTGCCAGTTCAGACACTATTTTGAATGATGATGTTCAAAATGACAAAGCATATTTAGATAATCGTATTGAAGGGGCGAAAGCTGTATTGGCTGGGGGTGGAAATATATATACCCCTGGGCGCAACCCGCCTTTTCAAAGTTACAATCTACAAACGTATGAAGAATCTCCCAGTGTAACTATGCCTTACTATGAAAAGCCCACTATGCGAGAGACAGGTGAATATGGGCCTATGATTGGTGGCATCCGAGGTCGTGCAAGTACAATAAAGCGAGGAAGGGCAGAAGAAAAAGCACTCATTGATGACCCCCGTATGTTTGGTGATGATGGAGAGCCTAAAAATTATTTGTTTGATGACATACCAGGAAGTTCATATTTCAGTGATGCCTTTAATAAAAGAATAGCTGAAGCTCAAGAAATACAAAAAGGGACACTTGGAAAAAGACTAGGTCCAACAATTGAAGCGTCAGAGGACATGCGTAAAGCGGCATCTAGACCGCTATATAATTACCTTGGAATGAACCTCGACGATGCCCCTTCTAGGCCCTATACATTTGGCGATACAGAAATTAAGCCTGACTTAACTCAGGGAGGTACGGTTAGTACTCAACCAGCAAAAATTGTAGCAGAAGGATTAGTTCCAACAGCTAAGGTAATTGGTGATGTAGCAGCGGCTGGAGCTGGACTTGGACCAAATTATTTTAGTGGTCCTTCAAGCGCAGATGGTTCAGCGGGTGAAGGTACTGAAGTTGAGGCAGTTGAAGCAGGAAATACTGTTCCAGTAGATGAACCTGCTGGAAGCCCACAGCAAGAGATGGATGCATCTGAATCAAGCGTTATTACAGAAATGGACGAACAGGCTGCTTTAGATGCTCAATCTAGCGCAGCATATGAAGCGGAAAGACAGCGTAAAATTGCGGCACAAAGCAAAGGAACGTCTAAAGGTACGGGCGGTACAGGTGGTAGTGCCAGTAGTCAAATCCTTGATCTACTTAAAAGCCAAGAGGCTAACGCAGACAGCGATAAATGGCTGGCTCTGGCTAACGCTGGCATGGCCCTTATGTCATCCAAACAGCCAACACTAGGCGGTGCGCTTGGTGAGGCTGGTCAGGTGGGCATAGCTGGACTTATGAAGAGCCGACAGGCTGCTGACGCTGCGAAGCTCAAGACACTGAAGTTCCAAGCTGGTCTAGAAGCTGCCGCTGCTAAGGCTGGCTTGCCTAAAGATAGGTACAAATCTGATGTTAGCCTATACAACAATACGACTGATAACATCAGAGGACTGTTAACTCAAAAAGGAGCATCAAGCTCTGCTGATTTCTTAAACTCTGTTGAGGGAAGTGGCCCTGATGAAATAAGCAAAGAGGATAAAGCTCAACTTGTTTATCTGATAAAAATGCAGAGAGAAGCTGCAAGAAGGTTGGGATATGATAATCCACCTCCTGTAAAGAAAATTTCATAAATAAGGTGTAAATATGGCTGTAATTAATGCGGTAGGTAAGTACTCACAAACACCTTATCCTGTAGAAATAGCTGGCGAAACTCCAACGCCAGAAGAACAGGGTCGTATAGATGCGTATGTATCTGAGCAAGAGGCCCCATACGCTCAGATTTATCAAGAGTATTTTGGTGCAAGTGAACCAAATGAGACTGTAGATATACCTGAGGGCCTAGACGAATCTACATATCGCACAGCCCTACGTCAGGGTTATCAAAGAATTAAATCCTTAGGCGGTACAGCTATAGAATACGCTGGTAAGGGTCTTGACTCAGATATCATAGAACAGTTTGGCGAAGGCGTTACAGACAAGGCTGAAGGCCGTCTAAGTGAGCTTGACGCTATGGTAGACAGAACAACCCTGTCTGATGTCACTGAAGGTGATGGCAAGGTTGGTCGTTACGTTGGTGAGCTTGCTTCTGAACAGGCACCGCAGTTAGGCCTAAGCCTAGCAGGTACATACGTTGGCGGTAAAACTGGTGCCGCATTAGGTTCATTTTTTGGACCTGTTGGAACTGTCGTGGGTGGCGGCATTGGTGCAGTTGTAGGTACTGGCATCGCTTCTTATCCCCTTCTCTTTGGTGGCAACATTCAAAGACAAGAAGGCCAAGTAGAAAAAGGTGAGCTTGCAAGAGTGAACGCTGCTACAGCAATGAGAAACGCTGTTGGACAAACTGCACTTGAGGTTGTTGCAAACAAAATACTTTTACTAAAAGCATTTAAGGGCGGCACTGGTGGTCTTTTTACTAGGACAGCTAAAGGCGTAACTCAAGGCGCGGCTGCTGAAGGCCTTACTGAAATTGGTCAACAGATGCTTGAGCGTCAACAAGCTGGCCTTTCCATAGACAGTGACGATGCTATAGCGGAGTACATTGAGGCTGGTGTGGCTGGCGGTATACTTGGTGGTGGCATAAGTGGTGTTGGTTCTGCTGTTGGCGGTGACAAAGCAAAACAAAAAGCAAACGCAGAGCTAGAAGCAGACATAGAGGCCCTTGAGGCAGAGAACACCATTAAGCGTGATCGTGGCATAGCTGCTGCCCAGAGGTCACCAAAGGTCACCAGAGAGGGAGAAGCCACCACAGAGGGCCTGTACGGCGATCCTGTGGCTGATCCTGACGTAGTGGTCACACCACCCCCAGAAGAACAAGCTGCTTTAGGCGCTCAAGCTGAAGTGGATACACTGGCAGAAGCTGCTAAAGTAGCTAAAGCGAGAGAGCTTAAATTAAGATTAAATAAAAATGGCAGTATGCCTAATGATGTTAGGGCAGAGGCGTTAGAGGCTGGAATTGGTGTCAAGGGTGATAGACGCTCTGTTATTGTAGACAATATAAAAGCTTTGGCTGACAAGGGCAAAAAAGCTCCCAAGGCTCCAAGCAAAGAACTAAGAAAAAAACAAGAAAATAAAAATCTTAGCAAGGCAACTCAAAAGATAGGTGGATACAATAAAGCTGCGTTTGATGCAGCTCATGACACTATGAAACAAACGGGATTCTTTAATGCCACCGCTGTCAGGGATTCATTAAGAAGGCTTGGAATAAAGCCAGACGCCAATATAACTACAGTAACAAATAAAAGAAAAAAAGAATCTGTCACTACAACTCCCTATAAAGAACTCATAGCGGAGATGAAGAGAAGAGATATTCTAACCAAAGAAGATAAGCCAACATATATAAATCCAGACAAGCCAGACGCCATAGATCAAGGGTATCAAGCTCAAGCTGATTTAGCCTTAAAAGAAATGGAGCGGGACAAGCTTAGGGCTGAGTCTGATGCGATATTCAAGGCTGTGCAAGAGACAGAGGCCAGAGAGAGAGATCAGCAAAGGGCAAATAAAGAACGAGCTGAAACAGGCCAAGCCAATGTAGACCCAAGTCAGTTTGGTTCATTTGCACCAAAACAAACTAACGTGTTTAACCGACTGCGTGAGATGCTCACCAAGATGGGCATGGGTGACGTTAAGCTTGAGGCTGAAACAGGCTTTATAGACGGCATGGCAGAGGGTAGTTTTGCTGGCACAACGAAGACAATAGCTTTGGCTGTCGGGGTTTATGACCCCAACATGAACGAAGACCAATTGTTTGAGGCCGTTGCTGAGGTGATGAACCATGAGACAATTCATGCCCTCAGGTCTTTAGGCGTCATCACTGCAAAGGAACTAAAGGTTCTAGCCAAGGCGGCAGCTAATACAAAGTACGCACACAAAGACGGCACCAAGCGTGAGTATACATATCTGGACAGAGCCAAGAGATTGTATGGCAACCTCAGTCAAACCAAGGAACAGGACGGCACACCATCACAAGTAGATGAAGAAGCCATTGCTGAGATGTTCAGAGACTACGCCGCTGGCAGGTTGAAGATAGGTGGTTCACCTCGCAACATCTTTGGCAAGATCAAACGCTTCCTTATGAAGCTCATGAGAAAGGCCAATAAGGCTGGATACTCTAGACCACAGGACATCTTTGATGCTATAATTAGCGGTGAAGTGGGTAGTCGTAAGACTGAGCGTCAGCTTGGTGGAGAATCAGGTCCAACTACAGCA
>UEXM01001361.1_pt1 | contig 20910 bp, 33 predicted proteins | sample 1796661 | NCBI WGS metagenome assembly UEXM01 (sample SAMEA4772469, study PRJEB27181) | metagenome | reverse complement strand
GAAGCCGCTTTAGACACGCCTCCGACTTTAGCTATAGAGGATTTATCCACCCCTGACATTTTAGCTATTGAGTCAATATCTATGCCACTAAGTTTGGAAATATCAGGCATTAACTTAGCTCTATATAGTCTTGAGAAGGGTTAAAGTAGATAACACTAGTGCTAATGGAGTGACCCATTACTCTTTGAAATCCAGTCGTCGGAGCTGTAGTGGTTGCACCTGCGTTTGTTGCGCCAAAAACAGGAGAGGCTGTTGTGAACCCAGTGGCTCCGTTTGGATTAACAAACCCTTTCAAAATGAAACCCTTTGCCATCGTAGTGCCTACAGGTATACCTAACAATGCTTTTTGAGGGGCCTCTGTTGCTGACGTGTAAAAAACCCACGTAGTTCCGTTATAGTAATAAATACGTCCCGCAGTAGTCGAAGAAGAAGAGGATCCTAAAAACGTAATGTCAGCTCCAGCGCCATATGCGCCCGCCAAACTTAGATTTGCTTCGTCTTGCTCTATTCCAGACTCAGCAATAAACTTGCCGCTAGCTTTTACAGTCATTAAGGTGTCTCCAAGCACTAGCTCATTACTCCCTGCCGTCAGGTATGTGTCAGACGCCGCCGAATCGCTTAGAGTAAAATCCCCGCCATTATTGTCAATCACCAAACTGTTGCCGTTCATGTCTAACGTGCGGTTAGCATCCGCAGTTAGGTTGGCATTTGCAATGTTTGTGTTTGTTCCGCCTGAAGGAGCCGCCTCTAAGCTTATCTTAGTAGAAGAGTGGTCGTATGTCAGTACATAGTTGTCTTGACCCGACCCCACAGACTGGTCTCCATCCAGGGTGTAGTTGCCCAGCTTCACGTCACCCGTCCCACTAGGATCTAAAATAATGTCACCGTTTGTTGCTGTGGTGTAGATCTTATTTGTAGATAGGTCTAAGTCAGCGCCTAGCTTTAGCTCGTCGTGGTTGTTAAACAACAGCTTACCACTAGTAGAAAGGTTTAAATCAGTCCCGTCAACGATTACGGCGTAACCAGATTTCCCAGTAAAGTCAGATGCTGTAACCCCGTCCAAGGCTGTTACTTTGTCTGTGCTCTTGATCAGCGTGTCTGGAGCTGCGTTTACGACAGCGTTTAAAGCTGTAACAGCGGCACTAACGGTGGCGCCAAAAACTGTGTCGGTGGAATCAACGAGTTGAGTAATATCAAAATTATTCAAAACCTTCTGACTGGTGTCAGTGTCGGTCAAAATTATCCTACCCCCACTTGTCCCTGCTGACGCTTGAAGAACGCCTGTTTCGTAATTAACAAACCTATTCGTAGTCTGTACGGTTACCAGGTTGTTTGTTTTGCTAATTATTACCTTTGCCATAATCAGTTGTTTGCTACAAACTCAATTTTAGTTCCCGCCTTAAGGTTTACAAAGTCGTCAGAAAGAGTTGAGGCCTCTATAGTGAGCCTTATTTCGTCGTAAGTGGGTGGATAAAATGAATTCAAAACGTCAATAATACTTTCTGTTTGTGAATACTCCCAAGTAGCTGACGATTGATCTTCGTTTGAGATAGGAGGGAATTGATGGTAAGCAGTTACAGCAACAGAACTATTATTAACGAATTCAATTTTAAGACGTGGCGCAACGTATGAAAAAGCTGGAACGGTTTTATTCACGTTCAGCTTAATAGTGGCTTGAGCGACGTCAGGAATTTGTCCCGTTCCTAACATATTAGAAGACAAAGTAAAATTAGTACCATCCTCTAAAGTCAGATAGTCATTAGCGTCGTTGAACCCATTATCAATCCCAGTAGATGTAAGGCCACCAGTAAGGTCGCTAGATTCAAATGTTATGGTTTTGTAGGTTCCATAATCACTTGACCCAGTGAAGTTTACGACAGACCCGTCGCCTTGAAAGTCTGCGGTCCAGTCTATAGTAAAGGGGGCTCCAATACCAAAATTCCCAAGAAACAAAAGCAGGTCAGCTGTGCTGACTTGACCGTCGCCATCCAGATCTCCTACGATATTTGATCCAGCTGCCGAATAAGTATCAACAGTTCCTAAGCCTTGGTCTATTAAGATCTGAGCGAAGGCGGTTGCGAACCACCCAAAGAAATCGTTCTGAGAAAGCTTCTTGTACGTGTCGCTGTCTGCATCGTAAAGCTGAAAAAAATACTTATCGTCATTCGCTGCAACCAAAGTGGCAGCAGTTACAACCCCGTACTCATCCGTATTGTGAGGGACTAAAAGCCAGTTCGATCCTGTCTGCCAAGCAGTGTTGCCTGTATCCGTAGACTTGTAAACACGAAGCTCATTGTTGTTTTTAGTGTACGCGAGATAACCTTCTTTTCGGCTTGAGGAGGCTACACCGTTTCTTGCAGTAACGTCAGCAAACACGTTGTAATCACTAGACCCTGAAGCAGCCTCCCAAGCAGCACCTCCAGCCCCATCCGAGGCTAAAACGTAACCGTCGGTAGAGCTCTCAGAGTCTATATCAGCAGCCTTTACAGAGCCAGCCGTTAATATTTTTTTCCAGTCGGCCACTTATCATTAGGCTTTTTGAAGTTTGGTATCTTCTTTTTGTTGAAGTTTTTGAAGACGCTCGAACTCCTTCTCTAGTTTCCCCAGAAGAGAAACAATAGTGCCAGCGTCTGAGGCTTTGATGTTTGCCTGCTTTGTTACTTCGCTTAAGAAGTACACTTCTGTGATGTCTAATTTCATTTGAATTTAATTAAAGGTTTGAAATTATTTAGCCTTCAGTTGATTCTGAAGTTTATTTACTACGTCTGCCAACAAGAGTACGTCTTTTCCATCGAAGCTACAATCATGTAGCGTCTTTAAAATATACGTAAGCTCTTGCTGAGTCAAGGTGTCAGTGGTAATGCCACCAACATTCTTACCCTTGCTAAGAATTCCCATTATTATGAGTAGATATAAATGTCTTGGGTGCTAGAATTGACATACAGGTTTCCAACTTGAGCGAAGTCACTATCCGCTCCGTTTGTACCATCTGTAGGAACAGCGGTATTGATGTGAACGTGAGTGAAGAACGCATTAGGATCAATGCTGGTCATGCCGCTAGTAGCGCCAGTCTTATCGAAGACAAATCTGTCATCGCTCTGATGGTAACCGAAAGCGACGCTTTTTGTAAACCCTTCAACAACGAAACCACCATCTCGATCTACATTCGTGGCGGTGCCTGAGTCGTTGAGGTAGATGAACTGATCTTCAACCAGTAGGTTAGTAGAATCTATTGTAGTAGTACTCCCCTCTACCGTTAGATTACCAGTAATGGTAACGGCTGCGTCAAACGTAGCATCTCCAGTTACATCAAGGGTTCCAGCAACATCTACGTTTGTGGCAAGAGCAACTGCAAACGAGGAACCCTCACCAGCAGATCCACTTACTGCAATGTTGTCTCCCGCTGTAACAGCAGAAGCGTAGTTCCCTGAAGTTCCAGATCCAAGAGCAACGGTGTCAACAGCAAGCACAGCTCCTGTTGCTGTCAGTCCACTACCAGCAAGAAGTGAGGCTAAATCGTTGACGCTACCCTTTGCAGCGGTGCCAGTAGCACCACCATCCAAGAAGATGAGGTTGTCGCCTGCCGCGATAGTTTCTGCGGAAGCTTCCGTTAAGTCTACGCTGACTGCATCAGCCGCAACATCAATTAAAGAACCTGCACCAATATCTAAAGTAGCATCACCTGTTGTAGCCCCTCCAGTCAATCCAGCTCCTGCAACCACAGAAGTGATATCGCCGTCACTTGCTTCTGCGGCAATCTGAGCGATAGTTACAGACTTATGAGCAGTTCCGTCCCACACCAAAATTTTCTCGGTTCCAGCTGGAGTTGAAATGGCAGTGGCAGCGGCGGTGTTTACCTCTAGGGTGTTGTTGATGTCCCTAATACCAGTAGTTGCTGCCGAACCAGCAAGCATCTGAGCAAACTTGGCAGTGGTGGTTCTTTTAGGTAGACCCGTGCCGTTGTCATGGAAAGCAAGCTGGTCAGTGGCTTCTGCAATGTCAGCAGCGCCGAGACCAGTAATATTAAGCGCGAAGTTTACTGTGCTTGTTCCTAGAAGAACCCCTGTAACGTCAGCGACGCCTCCATCAATAGAGATACCACCGTTGTTACCGACGCCTAAAGCACCAGTATTACCTGCTAAGTCGGTAGTGTCTGTTAAATCCTGCCCCGAAATCAGGACTTTTTTCCATGATGCCATGATATACTATTTTTTTTGTTTTCTGGATATTTCAACAAATATACAACGTTTTTATTAGCTCACTCCGAAGTATAAGTTGTCATCAGTGTCCGCATACATGCCCCCCTCAAAAGCTGTAGGGGGTGACGAGGGGTCAAACCGCTTAAACTGCACAAGACCATCTAGACTGATCTTTCCCGTCCCCGTTGGGGTGAACTGAATGTCAGACCCGCTATTCGAGTTAACGATAGATCTTGTCGTCCCGTTGTAAAAGACATCAAGGTTTCCGCCAAGCTGTGGGGATGTGTCTTCGTGTACGTTTTCTATACCAGAGCCCGTACCCATAAGGTCCCCTAGGTCCGTCCAACCAGTGGCTTTAGTGGCGATATTGCTGGAGTCTACCAAAAGGTAAAGCTTGCTATCAGCTTCATGATAAACTATAGTAACGTACTCCTTAAGCTGATCGCTTACAGACGTAAGGCCAGTTAAGCCAGCGTCGTTAGCAACCACCCTGACACCGCCCCTCACGAAGTTAGAATCAACAAAAGCTTTTGCTGAGTTGTTATGGCCGTATTCGCCTGCTCTTCCTACTTCAACTGGCATCAGGATATGTTTAAGAAATTGTTGTTAAATGCGTTAGTTGAATTGGATTTGTAAACCGTGTACGTAGTTGAGACCCCGTAGCGGTTGCTTAAAGTAAAGGTACCTAAATCAGTAAATGCCCCTAGAGTTGGGGACACACCGTCTAAGGTCATGGCGCTTATGTCGGTGCTGCCTGGATAGAATATATACATAAACTTATTGCTCGTTTGAACAGTGTATGTATTGATATTCCCTATGCTTGAAGGATAGGATCCTGTCTTGATCTCTCTTTCGTTACTGCCGCTGTCGTCGCCACCAAACGCTGCATAAACAGTTTGAACGTCGGACTGAGAAGATCCAGTAGTCAAGGCTGTTGTATCGAAACACACCTGATAAGAGTAGTAATAGTTTATGTTGGAAAAGTCACCAGAGGTGTCGGTTCCATAAGTGCTATCAACAACAATCCTATATTCATGAGGTGTGGCCTCCGCTGTTAAATCAGTAGATCCGTCTGTAGCAACAGTAATTGAGTCCGTGTTTATAGCCAGAGAGATGTTATTCTGCGTAGATCCATTACCTAAAGAAGCAAGGCTTGTTGTAGAGTTAGGTGTTGTTATCTCCCTGTAATTGCTACCTATTTTAACCTGTACAACAGAGTCAATCAACGGATCATAAAGCTCATCCCTTCTTACGTCATAACGAAGAGTAGACTGAACGTCACCATACTCTCTGGTTGTAGAGGTTGTACCCGTTGCAGCAGAAATAGAAGAGTTACTCCTGGTTATTTGTTTGTCGCTAATAAGAGGCGAGTCAAAGCTATTGGCTACTGTAAAGACGTTTGCTGTCTGTTCGGTTGTACCGCTAGTACTATCTGTAACCCTAAGGCGAAAGTGAAATACATTGTTACTAGCCCAAGCCTCACCAGTGCTGTAAACCTTTGATAGATTCGAAGCCCCAAAAGTAACCTCAGAAGATGTGTACGATTGAACCGTGGTCCAGGATCCAGTAGGTGTAGATGTGCTAGTAGATAACTGGTACTCAAGTACAGCAGTTCCAGTAGCGCCTTGGTTAGCGATACCAAAGTTTATAGAGGATATAGTTACAGAAGATGCGTTTGAAGGGTGCTGCCAATCAGGTCCAGAAAGACTAAAGCTAGGGCTTGGGTTAATAGCGTCCGTGAACGCATCAACCAAAAGCTCAGCAGCTGTCTTACCATTAGCTGGTATGGTATCTCCGTTTTTGTACTTGCCGAAAGTCTTAACTATGTTGTTTACCGTGGGCATATTAGCCACGTAGTTCTGCGTAAAAGTTGCCTCAACCCCGTCCGCACCATCAGCTCCATCCGCACCATCAGCTCCGTCAGCTCCGTCGGCACCTGGGGCTCCGTCAGCGCCATCAGCACCAGCAGGGCCAGCAGGACCCTGAGCACCATCAGCACCCGCAGCTCCATCAGCACCCGCAGCTCCGTCGGCACCGTCGGCACCTGAAGGTCCCGCAGGCCCTTGAGGGCCAGCTGGTCCAGCGCCAATTGCACCAGCAACAGTAATGTTGTTTGATGTAACCTGATTTATACTGACAGTCTTTGACTCAGTTATGCTAGTTACAGAAACCTTTATTAACCCGCCAGTAGAACTAGATACAATTATTTTAGAAGGTTGGTCTACACTTAGTGGCATAGCTAATTATTAAAGCGTTATAGAAACATCTTCATTTACCTTAAATGTACCGTAGATTAAAGTTGTAACAACTCCAGCCGCAGTCTTCTGCTCAATGTCATAAACATATAGCCCAGAGCTAACAGCCTTCATGTTGGTAGCGGATTCTGTAAAGTCTATAGCTGTGGCTGTCGAAGGGTCTGGGGTTGTAGGTTCAATTTGCAAAATAGTGGAAGAGTCGTTAGTGTCGGCATCACGAACCTGCATAAGAAACAAATCGGTTTGAGCAAAGTCTCCAACTGGTGGCGTATCATCGGTTGCCAATGTAAGCCTAAGGGAGAACGTGTCACCTCTCTTACATATGATGTCAACTCTTTGAGACGTGTCTAAGTTTATAGTTGTAGCCATGTTAAGGTAGTATCTGGATTTGATTGCTAGAGGGCTGATCTGAAAGCTCCCCTCGAACCCCACTTCGCTGAGAAATGAGTTTGCTTTGTTCAACGGCCTGCTTCTTCACCCTGTCGTCTTTTCTATCTTCTTTGAGCACCTCAAGCTTTTGCTTAAAGTTCTCGTCGTCTTCTTTAAATCCTAGGGTGGCCTGAGCCTTGATTAGCTCTATCTCTTTTCTAAACTCATGCTTAACCCCCTCAAGCTGAGCCTCCATTTGAGCCTTCATTTGCATCTCTTGGGATTTCAACTGAGCCTCTATCTGCATCTCTTGCTGTCTAGCCTGAGAAGATGCCATAGCTGACTGCTGCTGAATCTGAGCTTGTTGCTGAGAATTCTGCATAGCAATCTGCTGGTTCATCATGATCCTCTTTTTTCTCCTAACCACTAACAGTCTTTCAGCCTGATTGATGTCCTTCAGTTGACGAACAGCTATAGCGTCTTCTAAATCGATTTCTTTTTGAGAAAGGGCAATCTGAATATTTTGCTCTAAGTACTGCCGCTCACCCTCTTCCATTTCTTTCACAACACGAACGCCAAAGTTGTACATGGCTAAGTTCCTAAAAGAACTGAGCACCTTCATGTTCTCGCTACCTACGGCGTTCTCGTATATTCTATAAAGAACTGAGTCAGGGTGGATGACCTGAATACACTTTACTATATCACTACAAACCTTCTTATAAAGGATCATTGTTGAATTTGTGATGTCATAAATAGCATTATTAGCGGCGGCTAATGCTTGCTGCCTGACACCCACCAAAGAGTCTCCCTTAGGGGAGCTAGCATCCATGACCTCGTTTATTCCTGTAGCGTCGCGGATCATTCTTAGGTAGTGGTTGTACAAACCAATGAGCTCATTGATGTTTCGTATGCTGTTACCTATCTCGCGTATCGGTGGGTTCTGGAAACCTCCTTCTGGGTTCTTACTTCTGTAATAGAAAACACCAGTTTGCTCGTATATGTCATGAAGTTCAAGAGGTTGAAGTTCTCCGCCTTTTCCAAGCTGCACATTTTCAAGACCCTCAATATCAATAATGATTCCGTCTGGCTTGGCTTTAGCTACGGCCTGTTGAATCTTTAGGTGAGTAAGCTGAAGTTGATCCGCAAATCCGATGCAGCTATCCACCATGGACTTTGGCATCATATCTAGAAGGTTGGTAGCGCAAACAGAATACGAAAGGTTTGTTCTAGTTATGTCGTGAACATTCTTCGGTATGTTGTTTTGCTTCCTATAGTTAAACAGGTATTCAGTACCCAACACATAGCACCCTCCGTAAATAGAAGCGCTCTCTAGCTTTACTACTTCTCTGCTGAATACAGAATTCTGAGGACCTTTATAAGAGCTACCTTTCGAATAGAAGCCTAAATTCCCATATCTACTTTCTTTTGATTCGAAGTACTCACAGTCAACAGACATAAACTCAAAATCAAGTATGCCGACTTTGTACTCGTTATATCCTTGGTGATTGATGTTTGTCGTCTTGTCTAGACTGGAATTACTCATACTCGATTCGTGACCGTATCTCTTCCGCGAAGACTGAGCAATCTTCTTAAGGTCCTCTTCTGTAAATTGATCCCCAGCTAAACGACGTAACTCATTTATTGTAACATACTTTACGCTACCCGCATATGTTAGATCATCAAAGTTTGGGTCCTCTGTATGGCTATGAATAAAAGTAGCTGGGTCTACGTAATCAGTTCTTATCCCGTACTGAGGATCGTTGCTTCTCTTAACAACAGACATACCCAAGATGGCTAAGTCGTTAACGCATCTCCTAAGTGTAGAGTCGTTAAAATCATTCCACTCTAGCGTAAGGCTTGTAGAAATTTGAGCTGCTATTTCAGAAGAAGACTTAATGTTGTTGCCGATAAATATCTCGGCCTCTTCAAGAGTTTCTGGGATTTCACTCGACTTCATGCCGACGCTAACACCAGTCTTCTCTTCTATTTCAGCAAGTTCGTTACGAGCCTCAATCATCATCTCAATCTTCCTTCTCTCCTGATCTTTTTCAGATGATGACAAAGGGTCAACAGCCTCTAAGTTGGGATAAGGGTTGAGCGATAGAATTTTATTTACTACGATTCTAACGAACTTAGGTAGTATGGGGACTGGAGTAAAGTCCAGGTTAAGCATACTGCCGTCGCCGTTATTAGGGTCCAGGGATGAAAGGAGAGATTTATATATGCTGGTGTCTTGAGTTCCATTCGCATACTTCCTGTTTCTTTCGAATACACGCTTTCTGCTTTTAAAACTAGACCCTTCATCATCTATCTTCCCCCACTGCTGGTAAATGGATTTAGCGTATTTCAGACCGTAATCCTTTGTCTGCTTCTCTTCTGAAGAAGCTAATGGGTCTGGAAAGCTAGAAGATTTTTTACTTGTACTATACATCTGCAATGAGTAGAGTTATTTTAACTCATTGCAAATATAGTAAAACTACGAGTGCCAGGCTTTCGGCTTGTAGGTCCTGAAGAAAGTCTTGTCATTAAAGGTTTGTTTGATCTTTTCCTTCTTGACTTTTTGCGAGGCAAGCAGGGCCAATCCAGAGCTAATCGTTAAGTCAAACTTGGTACGCTTGTCTATCTTATATCCAATCCAGTCCTCTAGAGTCCTGTTGAAATACATATTGCCGATCTGATCTGATTCTGGCTTTATTCCAACATGATCATGAATGTAGGATTCTATTGCCTGTGCGTGAGACTGTATTACGTCTTGAGAGTTAGAGGGGATCCCTTTAGTCTTTACGTTTGCTGATGAGTTCGGATTCTTTAGGAAGTTAGGTCGATCCATTAAGTACCCGTCGTAACCCCTGGACTCAAAGTATCTGGCTATACCGTACTTGTTGTTTTCTATCAATAACGGGTATCCGTAAAAGAATGCACACATTAAAACATCTTCATAGAATATGCTTGCAAGGTCTGGCCTGGATGCGTACTCAACGACAAACATGTTTGACGGAACCTCCATGTTAAACTTGTTATACATGTGTAACGCTCCCTTTGATCCTCTTCCATCAACAGTTGAGTCAAGGTCGTACGAGTCAACCCCGCCGCAACCTATGTGTGAATTAGATGGCTTAACCTTACCTCGATCCTCAAACTTTTTATTTCGAAGATCGTCTGGAGGTAACCATGAAACTCTAAACCTACCGTTTGAGTCTGGAGAGAAAACAACCTCTTCGTCTTTCTTTTTCCAGATAAAGTTTCCTCTCACTACTGGATTAGGGTACAGGTTGTCGTTATGCTCTATCTGCTGATATATCTTACCTATGTTGAATAAACTTCCCTCTATGCTGTCTCTAAACGCCTCGTCCTCGGTGAAGGGGAACTGCCTGATAATCTCATTAAGCTCTGATGGGTCTTCCTTAAAAGACTCTCTCTCGTTCTTGAGATATCTCCTGCTACCCTGGTTTATTTCGTCTCCGTCTATGCCAACGATCGGGTCTTCAGAATCATTAACTATGGAGTTACCATAAGAATCAAAGAATCCTTCGAGAGCATCATACGCTGGAATAAATATTCTGTATAGTCCTGACTTTGTCCTTCCGTTGTTATTCCTCTCGTTTGGGTCCGAGTCTTTCCATAAACCCTTGTACTCTTCACCTCCTTTGCTCATTGGGTTTACGGTGCTACCCACCATAGCCTTCCCTATGACTCGCTTTCCCACAATCAAACAAGTCCTCTCAATCCTCCATGCCTCTCTGATGTCTGTTGGCTTCTCCCACTTTCCAGCCTCGTCCAGATAAAGCATGTGTAGCTTCTCCCCGTCGTATGCGTTGTTGGTAGTGTTCTTCCAGTTTATCACTGTGTTTAGCGCGTCACCAACCTGAGAGGTCTTGTTGTTCTTTGTGATACGCTTAGATGGTTCACGAAATGCCAACTCCATACGAGGGTTTGTGGTACCGTCCTGAATTGGCTTGAAGAAGAATGGGTAGCCGCGAAAGATCGCAACCACCTTTTTCATGAATATGTTCTCCTGAGAGTCCTTACCAGTCTTTGACTGAATGCCCAAAAGCTTTTCCTTAACTTGAGTGCCTTCGTCAACAAGCACAGAAGAGCATATATTAGTGTAGCCAGAACGACGACACTTAGTATATAGCTGACCGAAACAACGAGTATCAACCTCGCAAGCAGCCATGTGCGTAAAGATGTCTTTTTGGAAAGCAAGGTATGATGGGTATCCGATATCAATTTTAGACCATTGTAGAAACATATAGTGTCTCCCTGTAATATACGTAGGTTCCCCATTATTGTAAAACCATACACCGTCGCGCCTACGCTGAAACTCTTGTTCGATGTATACACGAAATCTCGATCGAAACTCGGAAGGTTTTTCGAACCACTCATCCATACTGCGTATTCTTTGCATCTCCTCTGGCATAGGAATGCGTTTCCACATTTGCAGCTTCTTTGGTTGGTCATGGAAGAGAATTTCCGATTTGCGCGGTCTCTTCGGTAGGACCACGAGTAACCCGTGGAGCTCAACAACTTCTCCTTCTGTACCGTTAGGGTCGATCTTAATCCCCTTAGCTTCATAGCCTTCTATGTCTATTAAATTGGACATCAGTAGCTCTGTCCATGTGAGTCCATTCTACCCAGCGAAGGTACACCTTCTTTAGGGTTTTTGATCTCCATTTGGTGGCCACACTCACACTGTCCTTCAGGGTAGTAAACACTACCGTCTTTAAATTTCATAGTGAGGCTTCTTACAGATTTCTCTGCTTTACATTCTTTGCAAATTAGATCGGGCATGTTGTTTAATTTAATTCGTACACCAGACAGGGTTCGAACCTGTGACCGTCTGCTTAGAAGGCAGATGCTCTATCCAACTGAGCTACTGGTGCATTCTTCTCTCATGTGTTTTTTTGCGATGACAGTTTGAGCACCTGACCTCACACTTTCTAATCTCTTTTTTTATCGTATCTATAGAGTAAGACCAACGAACCATGTCTGATATGTTGGCTCTTTTCTCACCCCTTACGTGGTCAAAATCTAATACGACGGGGTTCCCCTCACCACAATCCAAACATTTGGATTTTCTTTTTACCCTATCGACGAAATCTTTATTTTTATTTCGTTGATTAATGTTTCTCTTCTTAGACCTCTCTTTTATCTTAGCCTTGTTTTTTTCGTAGTGTTTCAGCGCAGCACGAGCCTGATCTTCTTTATTCTTATAGGCCATGCTGAGTGGGGATCAACTTAAGTTAAAGCGAACTATTAGATGATCGGTGGTAACTGACTGATTGTCAAAGTTGTAGTCACCCCAGTATATAAGTCCAGTGGCATCATTTTGAGAACTTCTCTGCAAATCCCCCTGAGTAGTCTTTGTCTTGTTCGATTTGTCCATTGGTTTGTAGTTCTTTAATCATTTGCTCTAACCGTTGTCTCTCAACGATAAGCTCCTTACAGTCTACGGCTGTTTGCTTTATTGATTGAAGTTCAGCTTTTCTGGCTGATCCCCCAGCATCTGGATCGACGGGCTTTTTTATCTCTTCGATCATATTGTTAATAGCGACCTCCATGCTTTTCATTAGGCTCTTGGAGGCGCTAATTGTAGTGAAGTTACTCGCCATACCCAAAAACAAATATCGGCGTCTTAGGCCCTAAGTATGCCCCAGCTATATTGTACTCAAAGTGTTCCATAGCATCCTCGTCGGTCATCTCATCATCCTCACAAAGGATAGCAATAATCTTTCTTACATCGTATACAGCTCTTGATACGTCGTGAGCCTGGTGGCTAATGCCTATTACAGCATCATCAAATCCATCGGCAAGCAAACACTCTTCTTCCTCTAGCAAGTGCCAGAGGTGATCCTTATCCATTTCAAACATGTCAATTAAATTTATGCCTCAATATACATTAAGTCTTGCATACGAGTCCTATATAATTTGTTTCCGTCTATGTTAAAGGGGTAGTCCGAGTCCTTAATAATACCCACGATATCCCCCTTCTTTACCCCCATAGTCTTCAGCCCTTCAGAATCAAAAGCGACCTTAGCTGTCTTAACTTCTCTCTCCTTAACCTCAATAACTTCGATAACATTCGATTTAGTCGTTTTTTTCTGCTCAACGTGCTCAAGAATTGACCAGGTAGAGAGCGGATATACTTTGCCGTCTTTTTTAGACTTGTAGCAAATAGCTTGGCAATTAAGGGCAACGACAGGATCGTAACGAACAACGTAATGATCGTCGTTAACAGGAAGAGGCTGACCATCCTCCAAAACAACAAGATGATGGAAGTAAAGGGTGTCGCCAACCTCAACCCCTGTTTTAAATTTAGCAGGTACCGATACAACTTCTCCTTCATTGATTCTGTTTTCAAACGGTTGGAACTTAGTGTCTAAATATAATTTAAGGCCACTTTTTGTTTTGATCTCGTCGTTATACCTCTTAGGTACATGAACGACGAATGAGTTTAAACTCTTCATGAATTAAAAATTAAGGTCAAACTCTACCATGCACGGCATGGAGTCAATAGACTTCCATAGCATGGTTGAGCCATCACGTTCAATATAAATTAAGTATCTCTTTTTCTGGTAACGGAATAGGTGCTCGTCATCCATAACAATAGCAGATATGGATCCAGTGCCAGCTCGCATACCGATATAATATGCCATTCCATTCTTGGGGTCTTTTCCGACCACAATCTTTCTAATAAGTCCTTCCATTAGTTTAATGATATACCAAGGCCACCAAGAAGATCGTCAAGGTCTATGTCATCGTCGTCGTCGTCCTTGTACGTAGAATCCATGACATCTTTAACAGCCTCAAGCTCTTCTCTGCTTTGAAGGTTAAAGCTGTACATTGTTTTCATTTGAGCATCAACCTCCCCGTACTCAACTGAGTCAAGATCGATAAGACCTATAACTATCGAAGCAATGGTTCTGTCCTTCATGTCAAACTCATCAATAGTCTCCTCCATCTTCCTGACTAAGGAATACATTTCAGCAAAGAATAGCGTGTCCTTCTTGTCCATGGTTTAGATTTGTATAATCAAATATACGACACAAAGAAGATGCCCAAGTCAACGGTAAAAAAATCGCGACTATTTAGGGAGGTTTCAAAGCTTCCAGAAAAGTATGTAGGACATAATTACCTTAAGAATATAAGGAGTGCTACTTATGCTTTTCTAGATAGCAATCCCGACATAACTAGAGCTAGGTTAAACTTCATGCTGTTCGTGTATGATCTGGAGTTCTTCACTATCTATTGGGCAGCTGATAATTACGGAATGAGCGCAAAGAATATATCAGAAAGGTTCATATACCCGATGGTGAATGACGGGTACATGTACAAGCACTTTGATAAACTAACGCCGTCGCAAAACGAGGACGACCACCTGTTCAGAGATGAGACTAAATTTAATTACAGGGTTAGGTATGCTTTATCTCAGAAAGGTAGGTTGGCTGTACAGCGTTTCTATAACGGACTTTAGCCGCTGCAATTCTCGCATCCTTCTGGAGCGTGGATATTGCATGTAATCTTTCCGCTCTTGACCTTCTCTTCGGTCTTTTCAACTCTCTCTGAATCCAGGAAGTCTACGTTGAAGTCTTCTTCTTTTTCTTGCATGGTAAAAAATTTAGGATCGCGAATATACACAATCCAATTTTACCACTACATGATGCTGTAGTACACTCCTTTTTTGTCCCTGTGGGCTTTCTTTATCTGGTTCCTGTTCCCGCCGCTCTCTTTGAATGACACATGAATCCAGGCAGGGTTCTCATCATCGCCAAACTCCCAGATCATCTGATCCCAATCTAGATTTTCTTTTATGAAATTAAATATATCCGAATTGGTAATGCGACCATATATATCGGCGTCGATATCTAAAGCTTCACCAATCATGTGCTGGGAATACTTACTCCCTCCAACAGCTTTATTTAATTCCTTACACCTAAACCCAGATGTAATACCGATGGGTACGCCGAAGTGATCACGTATTGGTTGGAAGATATGGTCGGCTACAGCTTGTAGGTTATTGACTGCCCACTGGTCAGGGGTGTTGTCAATCCCTTTTCTTGTCGCGGTGTTGGACTTCACCACTTCTTTTAGCATTAGATTTTTGCTTAACCTCATTGAATTTATTTTTCTCTGCAATATACGCAGGGTTAATTCGCTTAAGCCTCGGATTGAAGTAGTTCTTGCTACCCATTAATTGTAAGCATCCTTCTGTCCTTTGCAGCTAGCAGGGACCTTGCCAGTTCTATCTGGCTGGCAATCATCTTCTCTTCTGGATCCTCCGCCGAGGGAAACTGTACTTGCTCTTCTTTGTTTTCCAGGCTCACCGTATAGGTCCATAAAGAATCTCATTACACCTGGGTCCCTTAGCATCTTAGCTACTTGAATTTCACCCCTAGAGGACATCTCTCCTCTGCCACCAGTAATCTCTGATATATCCTGTCTAGTGGGGAGAGCACCAGAGCCTCTGTATTCACCTTCGGTCTCTGAAGGACCTTGATACATAGCTTTTCCGCTTTTCTCAAAAGACCTACCCATGGGGGTGAATCTTCTACTAGAATCAAATGCTTCTGCTCTTCGTTCTGTAGAGGTTGGTGACCGCATAGACTCTAGCAAGTAAAGCAATGATTCAGGTCCTCTTTCCTGGCTAGCTATAGCGTCAACTAGCCTTTCTTCTGGAGACTGTTCTTTGCCCTCGGCTTTAGCGTACTTAGGCTTACGCCGATCTTTTTTCTTTGGAGACATCAATCTTTTTTTACTCCTCTACCCTTCAGGATATCGGCCAGTGTAACTTTACCGTCGCCAGTAAGGTCTGGGAACTTACCTCCCTGAGCGTAAACAACCTTACCTCCTTTGCCGTACATCGGCTTCTTCTTCTTCTTTGCGTACATAAGACAAATATAAGTTATTTCTTTTACCCTTAAACACACTATAGATCAGCACAGTCCTTGCGCCATGCACAGCTTCGTTTATTGAGTGACGCTTAGTAGTTTCTGTCTAGTGCGTGTACGCACTCTATAAGACATCTACTTCGATATAAACAGCTTCGAAGCTTTATCGCTAAAAGAGCTTTGGCGAAGTTACAGCTTTTTTCTTACAAAGTCAAGTGATTTAATATGGTTTAGGTAATACAGTATAACACGCTGAAAGGCAAAAGGTTAAACACCGATTAGTGATCTTATGGTTTAAGTAAATGATTTTTGATCACCTTGAAAAAAGGGTTTGTAATGCATACCGTGGGGATTATATAGGTATATGCACGCCGCACATACACGTCCGAAACGCAGCGGCAGACCCCCGTGGGTCAATCGAGACGGATGATTGCGCATACATTCCAGGTATTGACAGCAGCTAGTCCACTGATTTGCAACAGGTTAGCCCCTTCTACTTCAAGCAATTGTCGAAGCGAATCCGTTTAACCCTCTGAAAGAGAGAGGGAACAATCCCCCCACCTAAACCAAAATGCAACTAACCTACCTCACCCTAGGGGTGACACTTCAAGCCTAACGCCTCAGCCCTGCCGACGGAGACGGATACGCCTAATGCGACACAGGTCTGCCTCATCATGCGTATGCGATCTGATGGGGTATATACTACTACGTAGTAAAAAAACATCAGGCAAAATAAATTTGTGAAATCGAAAAGTTGGTTATACCTTTGCCGCCGAGTCGACGATTTCCGTTGACCTTAACTAACCCCCTAAGGGGTTACTCAAAATCTTTATCCATGGCTAAAGCCAACCAACTCCGTGTAGAGTTACTGCAAGCAGTAACGAAGTCTGTCAACAAAGTTGCCTTCAACCCTAGCAAAGCTAGGAAGGATGAGGCGTTCAAAGCTATCGACTCTCTACGAGAGTATGTCGAGAAGCAGTCCAAACCGAAGGTTTCTAAACCGAAGGTTTCCAAGCCTAAGGCGAAAGCCGAGGTTGACCAAAACCATCTCCTTGAGATGTTTGCTGAATTCATGAGACAACAACAAGTTGTTGAAGAGTCTCCAAAGAAGCCGAAGGCTACTAAGAAGCCGAAAGCTAAAGCTTCAAAGCGTAAGGCGAAGCCGACCAAAAGAACTCCTTCGGAGATAGTCGCTGACTCCGACGAGATGAAATCTCGTAAGAGAGAAGTTGGTGTCATCAGCAAGGCTGATAAGAAAACGGCAAATGTCAGCGAAGCTGCTGAGAAAGTCGCCTCACTCGGAAGGCATAACGCTGATGCTAAAGCATCCAAGTCAGTCAGCAAAGCTGAATTGACTACGGAGTTCCGTCGTCTGAAAGACGAAAGTCCTGAAGATGCTGTCCGCCGTCTTAACGAGTTAAGAAAGAGAGCGCAACTAGAAGCTCAGCTTCTAGCGGAGATTGGCAACGAAGTTGTCGGTCAAATTGAAATGAATTTCTAATCGAAGATTAACGTATATACCTAACACTTAACACGAAGCATCCCCCTTCGGGGGGTTGTTTCATCAAAATCTCTTATCTATGATAACTTTCCCATCCACCAACCACGAAGAACTTATTCAGGAACTGAATATGACGGCTGAATGCTGCAACCTTACGGTTGATTTCGACTACCTCAACTCCAAGGAGTTCAAGGAACAATGCAATCAAGTATTGATTGATAAAATTATGAATCTGATACATCAGATTGACAGGGCGCACGAAGCCTTAGGAGATGCTTGGCTCCCATTCAGTCGGCTCGACGCCTTAGACGTAAATGCGGCATATGATATATGCGAAGAGATGATAAATCTCCAAGAGCCGATTGGAGATGCATTAGAGATACTCTCTAATCGAATGGAGTTGCCAATCGTTGGAAACGATGCTTATGAAAAGGAACTTCAGCAACTTGCTGATTACACTCACCCTTCAGATAAGGCGTAAGGCATACTGATGAGGCTTCAATAGCCGAAACCCCCTTAGGGGGGTCTATGTCAATCTCAAATCTTTATTACCTATGGTAACATCATGGTCTCAGCTTAAGCTGAATGATGCCACAAAACGAATCGAAACTCACGTGGGGCGTGCTACGCCTCAGGAGTTACACGAAGGAATGCTGTGGTATAGCGATGCAATGAGCTTCGCTCAGACTTTATCTAATGCCTTCGACATTACTAAGGTAATGGCGGCTGGTATCATCTCAGCTTTGTCACCAAACAACAAATGGGAACGCAACAAAGTTGATGCTTGGAACTTGTGTGAGGCATATGCGAAAGGCTTAAGCCTCGACGATTTCAAGGTTTGCACTTACAACTCTAACAAGGTTAGGGCTTGGAGCATTCGGAGTGGTGAAACCAAAATCACGAAGGAATCCCGTAAGACATATGCATTCGCCTTAAACGTAGGGGATCGTGACGAGTCAGTCGTAACGCTTGACAAGTGGATGGCTAGAGCCTTCCTAACAACTTCGTTGAAGCCTAAGAAAACACTGGAATCGTTCACCCCAAAACAATACGACAGACTAGAATCTCACTTCGTGAGTGTCGCGAAACGCCTAGGGTATAAGCCTTACGAGTTGCAGGCTATTGTGTGGGTCGTCATGCGAAACCGATGGCTCAAACTAACTGATTAACAATCAGTTATAAAAATAAATTTGGAATAACGAAAAGTCTGTTATATCTTTGCAGTCGGCAATTCAGCCAACCACTTCAAAATCTCAATCATGGATTACAACACAATCCCCCGACTCCGTGCCTTACACGTAGAGTACTTCGCACCAACCAACACCAAAGGTGCTAGGGTTCGAATCAAAGACGAACGTAACAACGTCACTAAGTGGCTCTCATATGATTATGCGATAGGCAATATCGCAGGACAAGCATATGCTTACTTGAAAGACCAAGGGGTCATCACAGATGACAAGAACGAATGGGGTATCAATGACCCTGTCGAAGTCCACCCTGTTCTCATGCTACATGATACTCGCCGAGGATACACCTTAGGCGTTCCGAACTTCGAAACCCCAATCAAATGAACAAGGCAAAATTGCTAGAGCAGATGCTCTTCGATGCTGAGGCGTTAGGCTTAGATGTATTGTGTAACACGTCGGAATGGGACGAGTTAAACGTAGACGAACAAATGCAAATCCAATTAAATTTTTCATAAATGAAAGTAGTAACTGAAATCGAAGACACACGTATGCTTGATATGCTGTGCAATGCACTTTATGGTGAGGATATTTTTGAAATCAATGTTAAGTCCTACGAGGTAGCAAGTGACTGGTGCGAAGCAAATCCGAAGGAAGTTTCGGACATTGAAAATGTAACTCAGTGCTACGAGCCTCGTATATATGGATACCTGAGGGCGAATAAGGCACATAGCCTCAAGGTTTACGACACTTATAGTGAGGATGATTTGGAACTCACTTGGGACGGAATGGTAAAGGGTATGCAACTCCTTGCCTCAGACCAACCTAGTCACTTCCGTGATATGATAATGGAAGATGATGACTTTTACACGGCTAACTCATGGCTCCAATTGGCGTTACTCGGTGACGTCGTATATGGATAACGCTTAACACGATGCCAAACCACTTCAATGAATTTAGTGTTGATGAAATCATCGATGCTTACATCCACTTCTCTTATTCGAATGACTTCGAAGCCTGTAAAATGGTTTCGGATGCATTTGACACCAAAACTAGTATTAACCTTGTTAACTTCTCAATACAATGAAAACTCAACCACAACTTGACGCCTTAAACAAGCGAATTAACACCTGCGGAGGATTTGAATCCGCACTGATCGATGCGTATATGAAAGCCGACGGAAGCAACTCCAGAATACTGGAGGAAGCCTTTAAGGGAACTCAATTTGACCTAACTAAATATTGAAAATATGTGGAGAGAAGGATATGACTACCCCTCAGACGAAGAGCCTGAGGAGCGCGACTTCTTTGAAGAAGCGGACGAACAGCATGACAAATACCAAGACGAGAAATTATGAAAGTAGAATTTATGAATGAACGCCTTCCTATCAGGAAGGGGACGGGAGTTGTTTATCGGGGTGGGTTTGGTGCTCATTCCCGAACTGTCGCAAACGTTATAGCGGTCGAGCAAACGCTTAACGCTTCAGACAAATATGGGCATGAGGTGGATGAAGTGTTACACCTTAGGGATAATTACGTACTCACTCTAGACGATGGGCATTGGTGCTACTCTCATCAGGTCGATGGGGTGGTCGTAACTGACTCTAACTCATAGAGTTAAAAAAATAAATTTGGAAGTTAAGGATTCTTTACATTATCTTTGCGGTGTCAACATCGACAAAATCAAAATCTCAATTACATGAACAGATACGAAAACGGATACCTACCTAAGATTGCCTACCATATGTTCAAGCAGAACAAGGACAAGGTGAAGTATTTCGAGGAGCGTCAGCTTCAGACATACGGGGAGTTCACCGATGAGCAGAGGTGGTGGTTACTGGATGAAATCCACAGACTTAATAGTCAGGCACACTGACGAGACCTGAATGGTCGAAACGCCGATAGGCGTCTGTGTCAAAATCAAAATCTCAATTACATGAAGTGTACACACAACACATTAACCCAAATGCTAGGTGCATGGGACAGACTGGAAGTAGTCGGAATCAACCCCGACAATCACAAGTCCATACTCACGAACACCTTCATAGATGGTGGAAATCGAAAGATAGCTATCGAGTATCGAATCGAAGAAGGGGGTGCAAGGAACGCCCCATACATATATGCCTTCCTCGTTATGTACGATCAAAACGGACAGCGTAGAAGCGTCATCAAGAATGGCTCATGGGGTTGTCATGGTGAGGATATGATGGAGTTCAAGCTGTGGTTTGCTAAGAAGCTAAGCCATGCAAACGAAGTGCAAGAGTTGCGCATCGAGGACGCACAGTACAACATCACTGAGTTCCTGTCATAAAGATTCCCAATGAGTGTGAGTTAGGCGAAACCAACCACTGCAAACGTAGGCTATATGGCGTGTCTACGGCTCATTACACATAGCGATGATGACCCTGCATGAACACAGGGATGGCATCGGCAACGATTCGCTTCGAAGGTCTTGGTGGGTTTAACCTATCCTGCAACGTTCAAAGGTAGCCTTCGAAAACCTCGGAAGAGGGGC
>UEXM01001359.1_pt1 | contig 20919 bp, 22 predicted proteins | sample 1796661 | NCBI WGS metagenome assembly UEXM01 (sample SAMEA4772469, study PRJEB27181) | metagenome | reverse complement strand
TATGCTAAGAAGATTATGGAAATGCCTACTGCTGAAGGTGCTATGATTAAAGACTCTACATCAACTTACTACTTAGGAACAAAGAAAAATCCTAAGTGGATTAGATGGAAGCCTTTTGTTGAGTTAGATTTAATTGTACTTGATAAGAAAAAGAGTGGTTCTAACTTTTCTTATAAGTTAGGGGCGGGGCCAGTTGAAGAAGATGGTGAAAAAATAGAAGGCGTAAACTATCTTAATGTAGGTAGTGCTACTAATACTAAAGTTTCAGCAGATGTCGGAGAAGTTGTTAGAGTTTCTATTGATAAGGTAAAAGAAGTTAAGGGTAAACCAGTTGTTTATTCAGCAAAGATAAATGAAATTGCTGAAAGTAAGACACCGGATAAGTTAGTTACACTACAAATGCTAATTAATGATACGGATAAGTCTTTGAAATATAATGTAGAAGAAGTAGAGAAAGGTATTGTAGTTTCTGACCATATTCACGGCGAAGCCAGTATTATAATCAAAGGAGATATGGATGGCTTTACTATCTATGGATTTGAAGAAGACAATCTAATGGCTAAGAATGCATTGATGGATTTAGACCTGTGGAAAGAACAAGCAGAAGAAATAATGAAAACAAAACAATCTAAACTTACTGTTGCTATATTTAATTTCTTAAAGGAAAAGGGCGCACAAACCGCTAAAAAAATTCACAATTTCTTAACTGCAAATCATAAAAACGACTATCAAACTATTTTGGATAGTAAAGAAAGCCGAGTTAAAGACTGGTTTGAAAACAGGGATGGAATATCTTTTGATGCCAAAACAAAAAAATTGTTTGCTGAACATGATAAGATATTAATGGACACTATTAAGAAAGAATACGAAACTCCCGAAAAATATAGAAGTGGTGAGTTTAAGATATATCTTAGAGATGATGATAATCTAAATATTGTTATGAAGTTAGGTGATGAAAGCATTAACTGGATGGTAAGATTAGACAGCAAAGATGATATTTTTGAATTGTTTGGTAAAGCAGGTAAGTTCCCTGCTATTGTTGCTAAGAATATATCTAAGCGTAAAGTCATTGATAGTGGAGATGTTAAATTAGGTGTTCAAAAGGAAGGCTACCATGAGTATTTCTTAGATGGTAATAAGTTTGAAACTAAACTTCATGTTAGAATGCTTGAAGTTAAAGGAAAAAGAATGTGGCTAGCATGGACAGGCTATGAACAAAAACCTGCTGATACTGATAGTGATAGAGGACTATGGAATATTTATGAAGATAAATACAGTAGTCTTGAATTACCTCCAAATGAAGGCTAATCGTTTAAAATAACCGTGTGTATTATATATCAAAAGGAGATTTTTTCCTTTTGAGCGAAATGTCATCGGCAGTATTAGCAACGAGAAATGATGGGTTCTCCATCCTCAAGGCTAGAACTGATGATTTAATGATTGGCGGATATGCTAGCATAGAGATAGTGGATAAGCAAAACGACTTAATCACACTAAAGGCACTTAATGAAGCAGTTACTAAATTTATGGGAGACTCTAAATTTAGAAATGTTATGACAAACCATTCCAATGTTCAAGTTGGAGAAGTTGTAGATTCTTATAGAGATACTAGCGGGAGACTATGGAAGTCCGAAGTAGATGATGTAGGTTTCTTTGTAGTAATTAAACTACGAGACGATATAGAAAAAGCCAAAGAAGTTGGCAGAAACATTCGCAAAGGGTCATTAAGGTCTTTTAGCATAGGAGGCCAAGCCCTCCAAAAAGTAAAGAAAAGCCACGAAAACTTAGGTGATTATAATGAAATCAGCAAGTTAGAGTTGCATGAAATTACTATATGCGAAAAAGGAATTAATCCCGAAGCGAGGTTCGATATTTTGAAACAAGATAAAGGAGACATAAACATGAGTGAAAAACTAGAAAAAGCATTAGCGGAGTTAGATACTTTGCTAGAAGAAGTAAATACGCTTCGTAAAGAAGAAGAGTTGCAGGATGAAAAAGGAATGCATGAAATGAAAGACGATGAAGACTTGGAAAGAGGAGACTACGAAATGGCTGATGAAGACATGGAAGAGGCTGATGAAGAAGGCGACAAAGAAGCCGAAGAATATCAAGATGATTCAAACAAAGCATATCTAAGAACTCTTGATGGTGCAGGAAATCAAATTGGAGAACCTGCTGACCGTATTGTAATTAACAATGGTAAACCAACTTCATCCGATATGCCAGTCGTAAAGTCTTTTGGTAACGGTGAATTTGACACACTAGATTTGTCAGTTGGAAACATCGAGAAGGCTTACGAGGCTTTCCGACAAGAGCAGTTAGAAACTCTTGCTTATGATAACCTAAAGAAATCATTTGAAGCAAGATTCGCTACTGAAGTTACATCAAGAGAAAACACAATCGCAAAGGCAAACTATGATGCTGCTAGCGAGATTGCTTCTCTTAAAGATGAATTTACACAACTAAGGAAATCATTGACCGCAGAAAAGGAAACTATTCTAAAGGCTCAAGAAGAAGTACAAGCAATACTCCCAAGTATGGATGAAATGGCTAACATGGATTGGTCGGACATTCACAAGATGGTAGGAGGAATTTAAGATGACAGGATATATTAATACAATCGCAGACTTAGAAGCAAGCACATATGGAATAAACAATCTACCTGCCGGTAACGCTCTTTTGAAGCAAGCCGGTGCTATTGGTGGAATACACACAGGACACGATGGTTCTCCGGCATTTTCCGGTAGTGCTGTCAGTGATGTATCAGCACTATACAATATTGTTTACGGACAAAAAGTATGGTCAATGTTGAATAGAGAAGTTAATGCTCTTTCAATGATTTCAAAAAGACCTTACAGTTCTAGCGGATGGAGAGTTCTAAAGTCAAGACCTGCCGGTGGAAGCGGTAACTTGTTTACTGTTGACGCAACCGGAACAGAAAACTTAGCAGAACTAGGTTCGGATAGTCCAAGAGCAGATATGATTGGTGGTGTACCGGAGAATGCGGCACTATCAACAGCACAAGATGGACTTGGCCCAATTGCACCAACTTACGCTCAACTAAACATGAGTCCTAAAGTAGTTGCACACCAATTTGATTTCAGTGAACTTGCTATGGAAATGGCACAAATTGATGATGGTATTGGCGATATTAGAGCGCAAATGCGTGAAGATATGGGTAAGCACCATGCTGAAGTACAAAACAAAATGTTGGTTATGCCACTAGAGCATTATGGTGAATCAGCCGCTATGCCAAATATCGGTAACAACTATACTTCTCTATTGAAAGTAATTACCTCAAGAGATGAATTGCTAAAGATTGACGGAACTGCTATCGCAACTGATACAACTACCGCTTCTAACGCACTAGGAAAGATTTACGGTAGTGAGAGATTTACTGCGGCATCTTTCCTTGATGCAGAAGTAGATTGTGGAACTGGCTACGCTTCCGGCGATGTTCGTTCACTAACTCTAACTAGACTTAATGATATGATTAGAAACCTAAAATTAGCCGGTGGTTCTCCAAAGGTTATTCTAACTGGATATGATACAATTCAAGCACTTGCTGATTTGTTACAAAGCCAAGAGAGATTTATGGACAGAAAAGAAATCGTACCAACAGTAAACGGTGTTAGAGGAACCAAAGGTCAAGAAATGGGCTTTAGAGTTGCTACTTACTACGACATACCACTTATCCCAGTTAAGGATATGTGTCAAACTGGCGGTGCTTCAACAAAACTAAGTGACCTATTATTCCTTGATACAGACCATTTGTGGCTTTCAGTAATGAAACCTACACAATACTTTGAAGACGGAATCGCCAATGGTAATCCATTTGGTGTAGGAACTCTAGGAAACAGGGCTTTGTATCGAACAATTGGTGAAGTAGGATGTTCCTTCTTCCGAGGTCAAGGAAAGATAACAAACATACAATGAGGTGAAGAAATATGGCATGGACAACAGATATATTATTAGAAATGAATTTAGAAGGAAACAGAAGAATGGTATTTGGTAAGACAACTACTGATAGTGCGGATGACGATATAGTTACTGGACTAACAAGAATAGATGCTTGCTTATTAACACATTCCGGCTCGGCAGTAGAAGCGGCGGCGGCAGTAATTAAAGAAACATTACCAAAAGAAAGTGATGGTGCTGCGGCGGCAACTACTGATGACGGAAAGGTAAATGTTATTTGCACAAGCGGCGATGTTCTTTTCTTTTTGGCAATTGGACAATAAGGTGATTAATAATGGCACTAACAGTAACATTATTAGAAGACCACAACGGTATTAAAAGACCTAAAGTTAGCGGTAACGAATATGTAGTTGATGCGCTAATAGACATGGGAACTTATGCTTCCGGTGGTTTAGAAGTATTGGCTTCAGCCCTTGGTCTATCAACAGTTACTCAAGTTATCGTAACAGGACAAGATTCAGTAGTTGGATTGGTTGTTCCCGAAGTATCGGCAACAGGTTTGTATGCAGGAACTACCTCATTCAAACTTAATGTAGTAATCGGAACAAGCGGCGCAAACGAAGAAGGCGGTTCTGTTGACTTTGGCTCAGTAAGAGTAAGAGTATACGGAAACCTTTGAGGTGGCTTGATTGGTAACAGTTAGATTAACTGATGATTCTAAAATCGGTAGACTTAACATTACACCAAAACAAGAAATAACACGGAAAGAAGAAGCGACAGTCTCGGTAAAATGGGCTGTCCTTCGTCTTTCTGACCCTAATTATTTCTTTAGTTTTGGTGAAGAAGACCGTGAAGAGTTGTTAGCACTTAATGAAAAACTAGTCCTAATGGGTTGTAAGGAAACAGGAAAGGATATTTCAACTGTTAAAGAATTAGCAGACGAACTACTTCCTAAAAAAGAAGTTATTCGTAAGAAACCAACTCCAAAACCTAAACCAAAACCTAAACCAAAGGCAAAAACTCCTTCAAAATCAAAGAAAGAGTAATCGCTACATTAAATAGGTGGAGTCTTTCTCCATAGATTGAACAGGTGATAGTATGACGGGCATAGGCGGTTGTAGAAGTAGTGGAGTATTGGGCGCAAGCGCAATTGTAAGTAATGAGAATGCTAAGTTAATTAGCATACATGCGGCAATAACAATTGCTAGCAATTCAGCAGTTACGATTAAAGTTTTTAACGGAACCGATAATACAGGAACAGAAATCGCTAGAATATTTCACACAGTTACAGGACATTACAATTTAGAATATGACATGCATGGAGTTCTATGCAGAAGCGGAATATTCTTGGAAGTAACAGAAGCAGGAAGTTCTACGGCAAATGTTTCCGTAGAGTTCAACTGAGGTTTTATTATGGCGGCACTAAGTCAAGACACAAGGTTAGTTATGACAATTTTATTTGTCGGAACAGTTAGCGGAGCGAATGTATATTTTTATTCAGCATACGGTTTAGGATTTCCTTACGGCGCATTAGCACATTCTGTCTTATTTGGTCTTATTACAGTAGGGGCAATAATGGTTATGAAAGCATTGTTTGACCTATCACTAAACGATAAGATTGAGATAAGATTACTAGACAGACAAATTGAAAATCATTTTCAAAGACTACAAAGAGAAGAACAAATCAAAACTAAACTACAGGAAAGTATGAAACAATTCGGCACCGTAAGGCGAGAAAACTGGCGTGGTAATGTTATGGCTACTGAAGACTATGACGACAATACAATAGGGAATGAATTCCTAGCAACTATACAACAATAGGTTGTGGTTGATTGGTCTTTGGCGACATAATGGGCTTTAGTGAGTCCGACTATGTATATAATCAAAGTCGGGCGCATTCAGCAGATATGTTTTTCATCAAAATGAAGATGTATTTTTGGGGAGGCTGTCTAGGATTGTCTGCTTTTTTAGTGGGAAATATAATGGGAGTCTTTGACATAAATATAATGGGATGGCTTATAGCAAGAGCAAAAGATATTTGGGGACATTGATATGTCTATAATGACAGGCTTTGCTATATTAGTTGGTGAAGCCATAATAGGTTTTTACAAAAAAGTTCATGCAATTAACTTTGGTGTATATGGTTCTACAATGGTTGGTAAAACAACTCTTAGTCATCAACTTAGAACAAGGGGTGAAGTCCCCACAATAAAGGATAGAACCGTTGGCTTACATAGAGCAACTAGAAAGAATGTTAAGATTGATGGTAGTTCTCACACAATTAAGAGTGCTGACTTGGGAGGGGAAGCAATCTATTGGAAAGAATGGGTCAAAGATATGCAGAAGCGTAGAGTAAGATATGTTATTTTTATGATAGACCATAGACATTTAGATTCTCCTTCTAATTTAGACCATCAATTAGCATGGAAGTTTTTAGTAGATACTATTGTGGCAGATAGGTGGCCTTCGGGTAGAAAGAAAAAAGAAGCGGATTATCCTATAGCCGTAGGAATATGGGGAAACAAGTATGATATGTGGGGAGAGAAGTATAAAAGTGATAGCCCCATAGACAAACATGAAATATTTGAACCTTTTAAGTATGGAATGAGGCAGTTAAATGACAAGGGAATACCTTGTTTCAAATATATAGTATCGGCTAAGTCCGACCCTGAGATGGTGTATAAAGGAATAACTACTATGATAAAGGATTATTGAGGAATTAAAGATGTATCAACAACCAAATTTAATACAGTCGCAACAAATGAAGAGTGCTTTTTTACCTAAACTGCAACAATATAGAGCAGTTGGGCCAATTGAAGATTATAAGTTTGATGCGCTAAAACCAAAAAAGCAAATGAAAGAGATAAAAAAAGTATTACTACCGGAAAAGAAAAAGATTCTTTTCTTAAGATATGGGTACAAGTTTAACTTTAAAGATAGATGTGTAGTATGTGGAACTCACCATGTTTGGGAAGCAGGAGATTACTTAAGGCCACCAATCCCATTAGATAATGTTGAGAAAGGAAGACCACTAAGAGGAACTTACTGTCAAAAACATGCGGCTATTCACAAACAAATGGAAATGCTACAACAACAAATATTAGCAGATGAACACGGATTAGATTTTAAAGCGTTTATTCCTAAAGCCAAAATGCCTAATATGTTAAAAAGACAACAATTAAACAACTTAACAAAAGAAGATGTTATGAGGCTGACTAGCATGGGATGGAACATAACGCCGCCAACACCGGCTACTGATGCAGAAACACAAATGGCAGAAATAGTTAGATTGATGGCGGAAATACAATTAAATACAGAAAGAGTTAATTATCTAATTAAAGGAGAACAGGGTGAGTGATATGGGAGTATTCGGAACAAGTAATGGAACAGTGTTGGCATCGGTACAACAACAAAGCGACCAACAATTTAAGAATGTAAATAACTTACTTTCTTTACAAGAAAACCATGTAGAAGAATTCTTTCAATATCATGGCCAACAGTTTCTAACACAAATGGAAAGTCTTATGGAAGATGTTGTAGAAAGAGTAGTTAGCAAAATGTTGGCTAAGTTACAATTTACAACTGATTCTACAACAGGTATGTTGAAGATACACAACGATGCCATGAGAGAATTTGAAAAGATTACCGCAGAAAATATTGAATTAGATATTCAAAAAGTATTAGATGCGGCAATCAATACAGAAGTAGTAAACCAAAGAAAGTTAGCCAAGCAACAATATCTTGAATCTCAAGGATTTAGTGGTGGCGGTGGAATGCAACAAATGACACAACCAACCGCAGGTATGGCAGTAGCGGGACTAACAGGTAACACACAACAATATCAACAAATGCAAGGTGCTATGAATAATGGTAGTGGCTATCCGGTTCCTCCATCGGGAACTGATAATTATGGAAGACCATATTGGATAGATGCTCAAGGACAAATGAGTTACGAACCTCCACAAAGCGGTTTAGGTTTAGGCGGAGCAATTCAAAAAGGTGCTGCTTGGGCTAAATGGTTAATGTGAAGGTGATTTTTTGTCGTTAAAAATCACCATAGATGATGAGAGCGTTGAATTAACGAAAGCATCTATGTTAGACGATTTTAAAAAATATTTAGTTCAGCCTTTGTTGTCTTCTACTAGTCAAAAAATAGACCGTATTGATGATAATTATGATTTAGATAGTATCAAAGCAGATAATAGCAACGAAAAGATTTTGGCAGAATACAAAAAAATGTATAAAGAAGTGTTAGAAGAAATTAATAAAATTAAATTAAATGAGTTGGTAGAAGGAAAAAAGGTACTTCCTAGATTCGAGTTTCTTATGGAAATACCACAGATGGGAAATTTAAAAATAGACCAACTAGATAGTAGTGTTGCTAGAAAACTTTTAGGAGATGTAGCAGAAACACAAGAGGCTGAAGTTGCATTAAAGATGGGATTAGATGATTATGATAAATACTTTGAAGAACTCTATGAAGAACCAAGAGAAGAACCAACAGACAAATCTAACAGAAAAAAGAAAGAATTGGTTATGAATGAAACTGAAAGATTTACGGAATTAGACAAATTTAAAACACTAAAAAAATTAGGATTTACGGATATTTCTATTTCCGAACCAAATGTAGATGCGGCGGCATATCAAGGTAAATTGAATCCTTCGCCACCTAAACAAGCAGAAGGGGGAGGGGGAAGGACTCTATTTTATCAAAATGTAATTCCTATCTATCGTGGAAAGGCGACAAGCCCATTGGGGCCAAATAGTGAAGCAGACTCTTTTATTTATGCTTTTGGTATATCTTATGAAAAAACTACCCAAGGAAAGAAAGATGTTGAACTCTATAAAACAATAGTAAGTGCAATCAAATCTATAAATGCAGAAGTAGATGGTGAAGAATCGTTTAGAGAAACATATGTTGATGAGTTTAGGTTAGAAATAAACAGAATAAAGATGAAGGATAGAAAGGCAGTTAATGAATTTGAACAAGAATTTGATGTTACTGTTCAAGTTACCGAAGACGGTAAAGAAATAACATACGATAAAAAAGGAAGAACTGCTGTTACTAAACCTAAAAGATTCATAGATTATGTTAGTCAAAAAGAACGCAATAAAATGGAATCGGAATTAAGTAAAATAAAAACTAAGTCTTTGAAAGAAATTTATAAAGAAGCATCCGAGAAAAAAATATCCCCCATCTTGGCAAATAAAGTAAAAGAACTAGTTGTTAAAGTTAATAACATATCTAAACAAATGGAAGGTAATTTGACGGTTCAAGCCTTACTTGGTCTTCCCGAAGCAAAAGGATTATTTGATAATGATGAACAAATAGAAGCATTGACATATCAAGCCTTTAGAGAAGCATCTCAAAAAAATAAAGTGCCGGAAATGAATATGCTACCCGAAAGTGTTGGCATTAAACAAAATAAAATTTCTTTCCCCGAAAAAGTAAGGCCATTAGTTAAGCCAATTACTGATAGAAAGAAAGATTACATAGAAAGGGAAGAAGCGGCTTTATTTTATAAAAAACACAAATACACAGGTAAAGGCGAAGAAAGAAAAAGAGTTTTGACTGGTAAAGAATATTTTGACCAAAATGATATTGCTAAAGAAGCCTACACAAACACAAAAGAATTTCTTAATAAACACTTAGAACCTTACATGAATGATTTATCTAAGGTGTATAAATATTCATTTAAGGGCTATGAAATAACAGACTCAAAAGGTAAAAAGACATATGAAATAAACAGAATACAGGCTTTATCTAGTAATATAAATTTTAAAGGCGGTGGTAGGTTTACTGCACCTAAAAAGAGATTGACAACTATTACTAGAGGGGAGCCTGTTCTACAAGACCAACAACTGAACACAGTTATTTTATCTATGAAGAGAAGACTAAAAAATTTAAAACTGGGGTTAGAATAATATGGCAATAGCATCATCACCAAGCGACTACACATCTATTGATGTGGACTATTCAACAGGAAAAGGATTCTATACTGACAAAGACGCAGTATCGGATATGTTACAAGTTCCTGCTTTTAGTGGTTCTACTTATCCTACTCAAGCGCAGGTCGGTAAGATAATTAAAAACATTGAAGGTATTATTGATGACAAAGTAAAAAGGTCATACAGACCAATTATACATGAAGACGAATACCATAATTTTGAATTTATGAATCATCCTATGCAAACTTATTATGGAGGCTATGTTGGTTTTATTCAATTAGCAACTATGAAAGTTAAGAAGATAGTTTCTCTTAAAGTATGGCAAGGTAATAGTTATTTGGAGTTGGCATCAGCACAAGCAAGTGTCACACTACACCCCGATGACTTTCATAGACTTAGGAGCATAACATTACAACTACCTAATAGTGGAGATTCATTTACTTTGTACCATCAAGGGGAAGGAAGCATGTCAGCACATAATACATTTGACAGTAGATTTGGAGCAAAGACAACTGCAAGAGATATTTGTCATTTAATCAATGAAGAGTTTCCTGCTAATACTGCTCAATTTACAGGAGCAAATAGAGAGAAGGAGAGGACTTCTTCCCCTAACAGCCTAAGTGTAAGTGATTTCTTTTATGCTTCTATTGACCCCGATAACGGATATAAGATTAACATTTCAAGTTTGTTAGCAGGAGAAGATGGTTCGGGTTGCACTATTACCTTAGCAGATAAAGCCGGAGAAAACTCACAATCAACTTCGGAAGCATTTACGGATAAGCAAGATATGAAGAGATTGGGAAGTTTTTGGAAGATAGGGGATGAAGGGAGAGTATTTTTCTTAAGAGATTACCCATACCATACTCAAAATTCTATAATAATAACTTATGTAGCGGGTTCTTCAAGAGTTCCTTCGGCTATACATAAGGCTACAACAATGTTAGTTGCGGCTGAATTACTAAGACACGATGACCAAACTATCATGATTGCTGAAACTGGTGGTAATATATCTACAAAAGAAAAGTATGATATTTTAACTAAAGAGGCTATGGATATACTAAAAGGAAAAGGAGACTTAGTGTACTTACTTGAGTGATTTCTATGCAAGAGATACATTTGTTTAAGAAATTTTTAGAAATAGAAATGGAAAGACAAAAAGCCATGCAAGAATTATCGGAAGTATTAGGAATTGATGTATCGTTTAGCAAAAAAGAAATGATAAAAAACGCAGAAGAAAGCCTTATCAAAGCAATAAATAAAAAACTAAAAGATGATATACAAAAAGCATTGAGGATTTAATATGGATGAAGTAAGTTTATTGATAGATTTAGTCTCTTCTAAATGGAGTTCTTCTGTAACTACTTTAATCAATGCCGGAACTATTAGTGCTGACCATGCAGGAACTCCTAACTTTGTTGATGTTAGAACACTACAAAAGAACAAGGGAGTTAGATATGATTTAACGGCTAAAGATGTTATAGTGTTCTTTGAAGACTCCCAAAACATAGAATATCCAACAGTTCACTTTGATGTAAGAAATGAAACTTATTCATTTACAATGCACATGAGAACTATACACGATGAAAGAGCAGGTACGGATGCCGCTTTTGGAAAAGATAGGCTAAAGGCTTTATACTTGATAGCCCGTCATACGCTTGAGCGAGGTCGTACTGGATATACTGCAAGTGATGGTTCTAAGTTTAATCAAGTGTTTGTAGGTTCAAGAAGCGAAAGTAACGACAGGTCGAAGAGGTTATTCGGTTATAAATTAACAGTAGAAACAAAACGATTCGCATTAGCACTCCCTTAGTAAGTAAGTAAAAGGAAAGGAGAGAAGAATTATGGCAGTAGAAAACAGTAGCATATTTTTAGGTAGCGGCGCATCAATGACTTTAGTACCCGAATTGGACTTTCCGTTCAAACCGGCGACTGTTAGTACAACTCAAATTCAATTTTTACAATCAGCATTGGCTCAATTTCAGTTAGTTCCCGATATGTATATTGGTTGCACATTAGATTGGTACGATGATGGCGTATATACTTCTTCTCACACTATTACAACTAACGACCATGATACTTTTACAATAACTCCCGCTACGAGTGCAGCCGTTGTTATTGCTGAAGATACTTTTATCTTAAGAGCATATGGCGCACCTTGTCCTGCTCCTGATTCGGATGATGACGGAACAGGTAAAACAAGACTACATGCTGATAACTGGTTAGGACTTGTTGAAACTGCTACATTCCCTAATATAGAAGTTGAAATGAAACAACTTAACTTGTCTTTAGGAGGTTCAAGAAACTTTACTCACCAATATAAAGGAATAGAAACTGCTAGTGGAGGTAATCTTGCATTGGTTTGTAATCAAGTCACATGGCTTTATTATGCTTTAGGTAAGTGTACTGAATTAACTCCCGCTTCTACTTCCGCAAGCGAACATCCGGTGGCAGATGGACACACTGGAACTGCGGCGCATAAATTATATTTTCACGGAACGAGTGCTACTTCACATATAGACGAAGGGCCATTTATTCATAGAGTAAATCCTGTTGGTGATGGTAGCACACCTTCTGTTCATATTGTTCCTCCAATTAATGTTCTAATTGAAAGCGCACCACAAACTCATTTTGATTCCATTACTTATCCCGTTGCTGCAACAGGAGGATTTATCACATACAAGTTTGCAGAAACTAATGGAAGTCACTTACCTTCTTTTGCTTTGGAATATTCATTAACAAAAGATGTAGCAAATAACTTTCAATCCGACCAAGATAATGATGCAGAAGACATTAACTTTGTTAGAATCGCTAGAGGAAATAGAGTTAATACCCTAACATTAACTGCTAATGAAAATGAAGAAGTTAAAATGACTATGGACTTAAACACTAGAGCAGTAACTAAAATCCCACAAGCATTACCAAGCCCAAGCACAGGCTACGAATCAAGAGGGGGGCAAACTGATAATAGAAAATTATTTAATTTTGAATCCGACCCAACTCATTTAGAACCGTTTTTCTTTTCCGATGGAACTATGAGTGTTTTTGGACAACAGTTCTTAAAGATTACAAACTTTACATTAACTATTAACAATAACTTACAAGATAAGAGATTCTTAGGAGTAGGAAATAAGAGCATTAAAGAAGGACTCCCTGCACAAAGAACTTATGAAATTGCCTTTACTGCTTTAGTGACCGACGATACACTATTTACAGAATTGTTAAACCAAGCAGAAAACGATGGTGATGGTAATGACGGTGGCGAGGACTATGAAAGCCTACTCTCTTTATCATTTACTAAGGATAGTGGAGAGACATTTGCTATTAGTTTTAGAGATTATTTCTTATCTGCTAATACTTGGACTGTTCCCGAAGATAAAGGAGCAATTACAGTAGAAGCAACAGTGATGCCGAGAACTTTACACTCTTGCACAACTACAACTCATTGGATTTTACAGGGATGATTTAAATGGCATCTTACCATGAACTATACAGAAAGGCAATTGCTAAAAAGTTAGAAGCAAAAGCAAAGGCAGAAGCCAAAGCAAAAGCAAAGGCAGAAAAAAAGGCTAAGGAGGAGAAAAAAACAACTCCAAAAGCCGAGTAATTATAAATTCCACCAACACCGTTTGTTTGTTTGTTGGTTTTGAAGGTGGATAATATGACTGAAAAGAAAGTAATACAGAATAAAGATGCGCTATTTGCGCTACAAGAGCCTACGCTACACTATGTTAAAGTAGCACCCGACCAAGACGAATATCTAAAAGTGTGGGTAAAAGAACCCACATGGCTAGAGGCTGAAAAAGCGTTAAATGCTGTCATGAAGATAGACACAAGAACGCAAAATTTAGATTTAGATTTGAATGCCATGTATCGCTACATGGTAGATAACTTCATATCTAAAACTGAACCAACACTCTCATCGGTTGATATGCTTAGATTAAGCCCGTATATTGGAAATCAAATTAAATCAATCCTACCTAATCCTATGACAATGTTACAGGAGGATGAAGAAAAAAAGGACTAATTAAAAAAGCACTTAAAGGAGGTAGTTCCGACCTCAAGACAGCGAGCCTAATTATGGTTTACTCGCTTTCTAGTGCTTTACACATTAGTCCATTAGAAGTCTATAAAATGCCAATAAGTCTTGTAAAGGATTTATTAAGTGTTCATGGCGTGATAGAAACGCTAAAAGCCGAAGAGTATGAGAAAATGAAAAGTAAAAAGTGATTTAGATGGATATTGAAGAGACTAATAGAAAAATTGCCAAGATTGATGGCAGTTTAGGTTCTTTAGAAACTACTATCTTTAACACAACTGGTAAAGTAAATGACTTTGCTAAAGGATTTTTAGATGCGGCAAACTCATTAAATGGCGCAGGTAAAAAGTGGACTATCTTTAGTAGGATTGTTTCGGGAACTCCTTTATGGAGACTTCAAAATTATTTAAGAGCCGCACTATCTACTTTCTCGGAGTTTGGCGAATCGGCTAGAAAGGCACAAGAGATTTTACAAGAGCAGAATAAAGTAGTTGTAGAGAATTTGAAAAATTATGATGAACTAGAGAAGAGAGTTACAAGTGCTAATAAAGCCATAGATGAAGTTGGTAAAGGACAACTGGGAAATTTGTCTAAAGAAGAATTTAATTTATTAAAAAAAGAAGTAATGCAACTAGACATTTATACTATAGCATTAAAACAAACTGGCGATGAAACAAAGGCTTTGTTAATGACAAGAAACATGCTAAATAAACAGGCTAAAACTGCTAAAAAAGAAAATGAAGAAACCATTAAAGTTTTGAAAAAACAATATGCATTTGACAAAGATAGAGTAAAGATTGCCAAAGAACAGGCTAAGTTAAAAGCACAAGGAGAAGGTAAGGGTAGATTTAGACAATTCTTTGCCGCAAAAAGGGAAGGAAAAGAAGAGAAAAAACAACAAGAATTTGAGAAAAGCGAAGTGCTAAGGGATAGCAGAAAAGAAGCAGGTAAAAGCGCACTTGGAATGACCTTTAACCCTAAACAATTCAAAGCCTTAATGATGCCACTAGCCCCAATAGCGGGTATATTAAAAGTAGCAAAGGATAGAAAACGATTGGCAACTAAAGCAAGTGATTTTACTAAGTCTTTAGCCCCGTTATTAAACCAAGCGTTCAAATTCTTTTTGTTTACTATGATGGCAGTAATAACTTTCCTATTGTTTGTTAAAGCCGCTTATGAAATATTCCAATTTTTACAAGAAATGGGTATTGTTGATGAAATAAAAGCATTTGCAGGGGAGGTCTTTTCTTTAGTCGGAAGCATTTTCAAAGTTATTGGAACTTTTATAGATGGTGATTATCAAAAAGCATTTGCGTTATTGGGGCCAATATTAGAAAAAGCGGTTGATTTAGGAATTAAAGGTGCTAAGTTGTTAGTTAAGTTAGCATTCATGACATTAGTTGGAGGCTTTGATTTAATCATAAGATTCTTTGAAGCGTTTGTTGGCGACCCTGCATTTAGAGAGAGAGTAATAAGTTATGGTTTAATAATTTTAAAGATAGCACTAGGGGCATGGATGTTAAAAACAATAGCAATATCATTACTGACTTTAGCAGGAATGTATGCTTTACCTATTCTTTTTGTAATTGGGATGGCCGCTTTACTATATGCACTAGCAAGCAAATTCGATGAAAAGTTTAAGGAAAATTTGATAGCATTAAAAGATGGCATATTGGAAGGCTTAAAAGATGCATTGTTGTCTGCGGGAGATTATGTAGGGGAGTATATTTTAAAACTGTATGATAAAATAAGGGATTTCTTTGGAACACACCTAGATAAAGTATTCAAGGTAAAAGATGTAGCGAGTAAAACAGGTGAATTTCTTTTCAAGGGGGGTAAGTTTATTGGTGAAAAATCATTTGACTTTGCTAAAGATGTAAAAGGTGCTATGGCTAAAGGAGGAACAGCCTCACTAGCAGGAAATTACTTAGTTGGAGAAAGAGGTGCAGAAATAGTAGAATTACCGGCAGGTGCTAGAGTTCACAACAATAGCGAAACTAATAAATTACTTTCTACTCCTTCTAATACTGTAAATAATACTCATAACAATAACATTACAGTTAATGTAGAAGCAAAGGGTAACTCCGATGCAGAACTTAGAATGCTTGCAGATAAAATTGGCAAACTAGTTGCAGGTAATATCAACAGAAGAGTATCTTCTTCGTCTAGTATAGTAAGGTGATTAAATGACTAATGTATATATTAAACTACAAAGCCATAGTGATAGTGACGGCTTAACTAAGAATATCATACCATTGAAAGTAACTAGTGTAGGTATTAGCGTCGCTAAGCAGATACCTTCTTTGCCTATTCCGTTGTCCGGCGTTACATTTGGAGAGTCTATAACTGCGGCCTTAGATTTAGGAATGGCTCAGAAAACAATACAGATACAAGGTGTAATTTTAGACACAAGCATAACTAAAACCTTTGATAGTGGAGACACTACTGTTACTATGACAGCACATGAAGTAGCGCAACTACTAGCGGCAGGAGTAGACGCTACAGGATTTGCTGAGAATCAAGCGTTCAACGAAATCGTGATACTAATGCCTTCCTTTGTTAAGAATGACTACACACAAAGAGCAGGTATAGATACAAGCGATAGAAACACAGGAACTTTAGTTCCATTTAACTTTTCATCTAGGGGAACAAGAAACGCTTTAGATAACAAGGGAGTTCCTATACCATTTTCTAGTTTCCCCAACAGTTCTACAGATACAGGAATTACAGGATTCATTAGAAGTTTTAGTTGTAATATAGAATCAGAAGCATACGAATTAAGTTTTAGTTTAGATTTTGAAGCGGCAACCATATTCCCATAGGTGATAATATGTATGATACACTCATAGGAAAACAGCGTGGTTTGATATTCCCTGTAATGTGCAATGGTCATGTTAGAATAGATTACAGTGATAATGTTCCTAGCACTTCGGATAATCAAGCGTATGGTATATTTGCCCACGAAGGTAATTTTACTTTTGAAACAATACTTACCCCATATGACATAAATGGTTTTGGACAATATTCTGCGACAGCAAGACCAACTGTTACTGCTACAACTAAGGTAATGCCTAGTGCAATATTTAGTGATGCTAGTAGTGCTGACCCGCAAAGTAATGAATACATGCCAATTGCTAATAGATTAGTTCATGAAATGAATCTTTTTTCTAGCACTAATCTTACAATAGCGTTGGTAAATTCAACATTACATAATGAGAATCAACCGGCTGAATATAAAATTAAAGTTACTATAAAATTAGGCAGTACAGACTATACTGTTACAACAGACTCTACTGTAATTAATGCAACTACTGGGTTTGGTTGGTTTTATACTGCTGACACCTTAGAAGGCTTTGATAGAAGTGGAAGAATAACTCATGTTGTTGGAGGAACTGCTGATGCAAATAGTAGTGGAGTTACAATAAATGTGGATAATACTGCTAAGTTTCATGTAGGGCAAGAAGTCTTTTTACGAGATGGTTTTAATTTTACTTCTTTAGGAACTATAACTAGTAATAATTTTACTAGCGGTGCTAGTGGGAGTTTTGAAATGAGCAATACTCCAACAAGCACAGTGACTACGGGAACAAATCTATTTATTCCGGCGTTTAAAGACCCTTCATACATCAACAACAACTTTCACATTGCTTGTAGTTATAATGAACTTGGTAAAGAAGTAAAGATATTCTTAGATGGACTATTAATTAAGCGTCAAACATTATCCACTACTGACACCTTTTCTATGGCTCAAGAAGATTACTTTATCGGGGCTTCTAGTAATAATGGAACAGGAACAGAAAGTGCTATTGCTAACAAACAATTTATGGGAGAGTTACATGAAATGTCTATGGTAAATACCACTAGAAAAAAATTCTCAATAAATAATCTTGCTCCTAACGCAGACAGCACATTATTTTACTTTAGATTTGAAGAGGTGGATATATGACTACTTCTACACTTGTTGCATTAACTAAACCGGCCTCTACTTATGGTGAACAGTGTACTCTTAATGGAAATACTTCAGTTACTAATGTTGATGGTTCTAGCACACACATATTAGTTGGTATGAAAGTTACAGGAGAAGGCATACCCGATGGAACTATTGTTACGGCAACCGATTTAGCAAGCAATGAAATTACAATTAGTAAAGCGGCAACTGCTACTACGGGGGGAGGAACACAGCCGGTTTTAACATTCACCGACACCGCTTTCGATACTCCTACCAATCCACAACTTTGCGTTAGTGCGCTATCTCCCACTTCTAATGGTTCTTTAGTAGATACTTTTGGTGTAGCAATAATAGAAGAAACTTCGGGCAATGTAACTTTAACTCCTGTAGGCAGGGTGCAAGTCACAAACTGTAATGCTACTGCCGGAAGTTCAAGAGTTACTCTTTCTAGTGGCAATACTGATTCTTTATATGTAGGGCAACAAGTTACGGGAACAGGATTTTCCACTGAAAGTTTACCCGATAATAAAGCCGCTAGAATAGAAAGAATTATTTCTAGCACCGAATTTGAATTAACAGAAAAAGCAACATCTAATGCTACCAATGCTACTTATATTCTAGGATTAGAACACTCCAATTTATCAGTAACAGAAGGTATTAGAATAAAATGCTTTGATAATTTGACAGGTGTAGGAATTAGATTAAACAGCATTGACTTAACAACTACCCATTTATTTGCTATGATACACTCAAATGATGCAAACAAACACCACTTTGCTAAAGTTTCGGAAATATTTACTGATGATATTAACGGAGATTCCTTTGAGTTTAGGCCAAAACTGGGAGATGAAATAGCAAAGGATGTAAAATTTAAGTTATTTTCTACACCTATACCTACTGATAAAACAATAGCGGCAATAGGGCTTGGTATAAAAAATACGCTAGCACCTTCAGTTTCAGTGTCAAGACCCTTGTTTTATTTCTTCAATGAAAACTTAGATAAGAAAAATGAATTAAATCATAATAAAAAATACAATTTGGTTTATTCGGAATTGGATTTTGTGGCTGTAAGTGCAACTCAAGACTCTTTAGGAACTAAAAGTTTTTTTACTACAACTCCCGATTTTGGAACTGACATAATAGATTATGGTAGGCATACTTTGAAAACTAAACTCATTGATAATCTAAAGAACCAAGATAATCCTAGAACCCACACTAGTAATGAAGGAGAAACGCTATTAACTTATACTCCATTTTCAAGAGATGCCTGTTTTACTAACGCTAGAAGAGATGATAATGATACAATAACTGATACTGCAAGTCAAGATTATGGCGGCCAATATAGATATTTGTCCTATGGGTTTTCAAAAGACAGGGCAAATATAGCGCATAATGTTATTGACCATATAATGTATGAATCTATGGGAGCAAAGTCATCAATAGTTAAGTTAAAACTCACCGACCCATTTAAAATAATGTCTAAAAAAATAAGTGACGAAGAACCAATTAGAATTAGACATAGACTATTTATCGGAGACTTTAATGAGTTTAAATCAATAGGGGCTAAAATAACTTCTAATCCTAGCGGAAATACTTATGCTACAATTACAGACCATGATTTAAGTAGTTATTTAAATGTAGGAGATGAAGTTAGAGTTGGGTCAAGAATAGTTATTGTTCAAAGCATAGCATCAATAAGCGGAAATACACAAAACATTACTTTTAGAAGTCAAAATAGATTAGAAACTGAATCAATATTTACAACAGGTTCTTACACTTTAGCAAACGATAGTGTTCTTGAAAGAAGGGCATACAATAAAAAAGACAAAACTTTGTTTACTGACTTTCCACTAGTGTCCGATAGAACTTCTAGTTTATTTGTTAAGTTAGTTTCCGACTCTCTTAGTGAGTTATATGCTAGCGTAAGTGCTATTGATGTGAATAAAAAACTTATAACATTGTCTTTTTCCGATAAGGGCTATTTTGATTCCGACGGTAGCACTACAAACGAAGCGGCCTATCATTCACAAGGAACTATGTTGGATTATATGTTTGGGAAGTATATGATATACTCGGAAAAACTAAATGGAGAAATAGAAAAAATAGATGTTTACAAAGAAAATACTATGACTTTCGTTGATTTAGAAGCAAGAAGTAATGTTAGAAAATTAATCTCTCCTATAATATCTAAAAATAGTTTATTTTCTCAAGATATAATTTATTCTACTAATAGTCCATACAATAAGTTAGAGAGTGTTAGTGCTAACTTTACTTGCAGTTTTGCTAACAAAACATTAACTTCATCGGGCAGTATAACATTAACAGCAGGAACTAAAGTTCACCTAAAACACTCTTCGGGAATGATGAGTTATATTGGTGAAATTGCCACAACTGTTACAGGAACTAGTTTTACTTTAGTAGATAACGCAAGAGCAGAAGGAACAACATTGGCAGGATATAAAGAAACCAATAAGAATTATTTACTAAACAAAGCATTGGCTACAAATACATTGGTAGATTCAACAACTAGTTTAAGTGGTGCTTCTAACAAAGGTTTGTTCTTTAACTCCGGTGTTAAGATTACTTCTACAGGAGAAGAAGGAGATAACTTAGTTGGTAGTAGTGGAAGCACACATGAAAATGCAGTTGGATATGAAATAAGTGATGTTCAAAATATGTTAAGTGATGCACACTTTCAATCTCGCTTACATAACGATGTTGTCTTAACAGGAACTACTGCTTCGGGGGATGCAACAATAACAGCCTTATTATCAACTACTAATTTGTTTGCAGGAATGGAAGTTTCGGGAACTAATATACCAACAGGAACAACAGTTAGTAGTATTACAAATAGTAATACTTTAGAGTTGAGTGCAAACGCAACTGGAAGCGCAACGGGAGTTAGTTTAACCTTTTCTAACAAAGCGACTTTTGATACAATAAACACTTTAATGGATTTTGAAATAGTAGAAACTAAATCAGCAGGGGAAAACTTAGGAACAGTAGTGACTATTGCTCCTTATATTCCTTTAACACTAGGAAGAGTAGATATAAATTATGCTAATAC
>UEXM01001357.1_pt1 | contig 20948 bp, 33 predicted proteins | sample 1796661 | NCBI WGS metagenome assembly UEXM01 (sample SAMEA4772469, study PRJEB27181) | metagenome | reverse complement strand
CGTTACATCGTGCAGGTATTTGAAGGCGAAAGCACCTCATCGCAAGGGCCGGAGATAGCCAAGGTCTACATCACGCCGAACGAACAAAACCGAGGCGTCTTCGACTTGGGCGACATCGTAAGCAATCGCCTCTTGCCCCCTGCTACGTTGTCATTTCAAGGCACCGACCGCTTTGCTATGACAGGGCACAACCAAAACGAGCGCGCAGAGTCAACCGACAGAACTGTCAAAAAGTACACCATTCGCGTTGGTGGCATCTACAACGGCGTTGAAGACCTTAACGACGACTCGGCCGTCAAGTTTTTGGTTGGTGGCGCTTGGCAATTTAAGGACGGCAAACACCCGAGCTTCGCGGAATACTACGCCGACTCATTAAGCAACACGGCCAAGTTGTGGTATACCGACCTGCCCAACAACTCGCAAGTCATCGAGCGACACATGGCCGACGAGGACGAGGGGCGCGTGAGCATTGTCATGGGGTATTACTTAGGCATCACCAGTTACCTTCTACGGGTGACGGTGCAGGCGTTCCAAGCCGATGGCACAAGCATCCACACCGAGACGCTCACCCTTGCAAATTCTACGACCTACCGGTTAAATCAATACTGGATTCCATGCGGACCCGTCAACGTGAAGGCGTTGTTTGGTTCGGATTGGTCGGACGACTGGGACTACATCGAGTTAATCCCACGAGCGTACAACAACACGCAAGTGGGGGCCAAGTACGTCATCCGAAAGGACTGCCGACCCGTTAAACACCAGCCCGTCCAACTGGCATGGACCAACAGCGTCGGAGGGTGGGACGGCTTGCGCTTTGATGCACGCGCACCCAAGACCATAACCAAGAACGAGAAGCGGTTCCGCAAGGACCCCGTCACTTGGCAAAGCACTTCCCCAACTTGGAACACTTGGGACCGTGAAAACACAACCTTCCACAACGAGGGCAAGATTCGGTTTACCTTGACCCACGACCAATTCAACGCGGAGGAGCGTGCGCTCTTGGAATTTTGCATGAGGTCGCGCTTGGTTTACTACCGATACGGCACCGACGCTTGGGCGCCGTGCGTGGTCGACACCAACTCCCTCGTCATTGAACCGGCGGGGTCTAAAATGTACCGGGTATCGCTTGCGATTGAAGACGCAAACCCGGTCCGATGCTGAGGCTTAACGTTTCCGACGTTGATCTCGACCTCTACCAAGACGAGGCGGTCAACCTCACGGTTCAGTTCTCCGACCTTGAGGGCATCAACAGCCCGGTCGGTTCGTTCTCGCAGACCTTCAGGGTGCCGGGTACGGCCAAGAACATGGACGTCTTTGGGCCGGTAGACATGAGCGACCCGGGCGGCGTCAACCTCAAGACCAAGAAAGCGGCCGAGCTGTTTTCGGGTTCCGTGTCTATCCTTCGCGGGTTTGTGCAGGTCAAAGCCGTCTACCTCCAAAAGAAAGAGTACGCGGACATCGAGCTCGTGTTTTTTGCGGGTGCGGTGGACCTCAAGACGGCCATCGGTGACGGGATGCTCTCCGACTTGAATTTTAGCGCCAACAACCATGACCTCACGTACAACTTTGTCACCGGTTCGTGGTCAGGTGTAGGCATTGGCCCCGAAATAACCTACGGCCTCATCGACAAGGGGTTCAACTGGGACTTTGACAACAACCGCCCACCGTGGACAGCCGCCGACGGTTTGTACCTTGGAGAGTTGACGCCCATGTTCCAAGCCAAGTTCGTGTTGGACAAAATCCTGTCCACTGCCGGCTACACCTTCGACTCGACATTCCTTTCAACAACTGGCCTTCAATCATTCGCCAAGATTTACCTGCCCGGATTGGTTGGCACACCGACACCTGTCTCAAGCGAAGCGGAAAATACCAACGCACGAGCCGGCTTAACGGCTGACTTCACAGGGTCTACCTTAACGACTCTCGACCTTGAGGACGACGCCACCGGAGGCGTTGATGAAGGCGAAAACTTCAACAACACGACCAACAAGTTCACGGCCCCTTACACGGGATTTTTTCGTGCCAACTTGACGTATTCCTACGACCAAGGCTCACACACGGAACACGTTACCATTCAAGTGGTAAAAAACGGCTCAACAGTTCTGTTTGAAGCGGCTAACCTTGACAACGTCGCCAACAATCGCTCAACCGGCTTTCAAGAGTTTGTGCTTGTGAGTGGCGACACTGTAGAGGTCAAGGGCCGGGCTCATGCCTCTGGGGTCGTCATCAAAGGCAACGACTCGACCGTCGGTGGTGTGCGAACGTCGCTTGAAATCATTGGGGGCTTCCCGTTCTCCGGTTTTGAAGTAGACGTGGCCCGCAATATGCCCGAGGTGAAGCAGATCGACTTCGTGACGGGTTTGCAAAAAATGTTCAACCTCGTGTTTGTGCCGGACAAAAACAGGGAGAACCACCTGCTCATTGAGCCGTATGTGGACTACATGGCCGCCGGGACCGAGAAGGCGTGGAACGAACTCATCGACTACGACCACGACATTACCCTCAAGCCCACAACGGACCTTCAGGCCAAGCGATACGAATGGACGCACAAGCCCGGCAAGGACTTCCTCAGCGAAGCCATCGACAGCAGTTTGGACCGTGTTTACGGCCGCTTCCAAGTAACCGACGCAGACAACGACTTCGCTACGGGCGACAAGCGCATTGAGACGCCCTTTGCGCCTTACATCACCTCAGTTATTCCTGGCTCTCAATTCCCAATTCACCGAAGCCTTAAACAGGACGGAACAGGCATTGAAAACCCGCCGCCCATGTTGGCCTACTACCACGACCTCGTGAACGACTTTGGGACGTGGTATTTACGCAACGACAGCGGAGTCGAACAGACGCTCACGACCTTCCCGAGCTTCTCAAATTATTCGGTAGACCTGCCCGTGCTGACATCGTTGGACCTCAACTACGGCATGGAGGCGGCATTTATCCCAATGGAATGCAACCCCCGCGACACGTTGTACTTCAAGTACTGGGCACAATACGTCACCGAGTTGTACAGCGAGGAGGCCCGCATCATGACGCTACACGTCAAGCTCGACCGCGTGGAGTTGGCCGGTTTTGAGTTCAGCGACAAAATATGGATGCGTGGGGCGCGGTGGCGTGTGCTCAAAATGACGTACGACGCGAACGTGGAGGGCTTGGTTCAGGTCGAATGTATCAAGGTGCTGTCCGACGTTGCTATATGCGCCGACACGCCGACATCGCTCTCAACCAAGTTCAACTACATTTTGTTCAACGGCACGACGTCGGCCTCGCCTGACTACGGGTCGCAAGAGTGTTGTGAGTTGTACGGGTACCGGTGGGTCAAGAACGACCAAGCCATCGGCGGGGTCACTCCCGTGAACTTGTGCAAACCACTCAACGAACAGGCTCAACCCTCGTAAGCAAATGGAAAACCCGCGTCATATTATTGAAGCCATCGACCTGCTCGTGGCAACCAAGACACGCAAGCCCTCCATGTGGTGGATCCAGCCTTTGGACGTCGTGTTGACCGTTGCTTACATCGCAACGTTTGTTTGGCTCATCTACAAAATGGTGGCATGGCTAACGTAACGAAGCAACAAATCATCCTTGAGTTTGACACGGACACGAGCCAAGTCAGCAAGGAAATTGAAAATCTTGACGACAACATCGTCGTCGCGTCGGGCGATGCCAACCTTTTGGCGGCCAAGCTCAACGCCATTGCCGGTTTCAACCTGCAAAATGGCATCGCAGGTATCAAGAACTTTATCAAGGGGCTCAAGCTGACCCGCGCCGCCGTCATCGGAACGGGTATTGGTGCGCTTGTCATCGCGGTCGTGGAGCTCGTGCGGCAATTCGGCAAGACCGAGGAGGGTGCCCGCGCCTTGAAGCGTGCCTTTGCGCCTGTTCAAGCCGTCGTGGACGTGCTGTTGCAACGAGTGTCGGCATTGGGCGGGGCCATCTTCAAGCTGTTTTCAAGAGATTTTATAGGTGCGGCCAAGGACTTGAACCGCGCGTTGTCCAACAACAACGACGAGTACGGCAAGCAAGTCGATTTGTACAACCAACTGATAGAGCGCGAAATTGCCCTTGAGGACGCGCGTATCAAACAAACGGTGGCAACGGCCCAAACACGGGCCGAAATTAAGGAGTTGAACCTTGTGGCCGAAGACACCACACGAAGCATAGAAGAACGGGGGGCCGCCGCAGAGCGTGCGGGTGAATTGGAGCGCGGTTTGTTTGAAGAACGCAAGCGACAGGCCGAGGAGGAGCTCGCCATCGCCAAGTTGCGCTTGGATTCATCACGAACTACGACAGAGGACCGCGAACGAGTCGCCGAGTTGGAAGCCAACATCTTCGGCTTGACGCAAGAGTCGCTCGAACTGCAAACAACCCTCAACAACAAACTCAACACCATCCGCGCCGAGGGGCTACGCATCCAGCAAGAGGAGTACGCGCTACAACTGGAACGCCTTGGAGAGGTCAACGAAGCCCTTCAAGCCCAGGTTGTCTTAATTGATGAAGTCAACAACCAGCAGGAACGCGGTTTGATGATGCGCAAGGACGCGGAAACGGTTGCCACGGGCATCGTCATCAGCGAAGCGGAGAAACGCAAGAAAGCACGCCGCGACGAGTTTGACAACACCGTAGACCTGCTACAAGATGAGGTCGAAATACGTGCGCAATTATTCCGCGCTTCGTTTGCCGCCCTCGCCCAACTCAACGAAGCCTTCGCAAAAGACGGCGAGGAGAACGCTAGGAAGCGATTTAAGCGCAACAAAGCCCTCTCCCTTGCCACGGCCATCACCAACACCGCCGAAGCCGTCACAAGCGCTCTCGCAAAGGACAGCACCTTCCCCGGCTCTCGGTTTATTGCCGCCGCCGCCGCAGGTGCGGCAGGTGCCGCCCAAATCACGGCCATCAACCGCGCTCAATTTCAGTCGACAAGTTTGAGCGAGACGACTGACCGCGAACCATTGCGCGGCAACGGCGGCGTGTTTGGGGGGGCACCACAGCTTGACCTCGGGTTCTTGGGTGGTGGGGCAGGGCAAGAAGGCCCAATTCAAGCGTATGTCATCGCGCAAAACGTGAGCAACGCACAACAAGCAAACCAACAGGTCCAAGACCAAGCAACTCTCGGAGGATGAAAATTGTGGAACTAATAATTGACGAGGAGGCCGAGGTGTTCGGCATTGAAGCCATCTCGCTCGTGGACCGTCCGGCCATCGAGTTGGACTTTGTGGCATTGAAAGACCAAAAGGTGCAATTTGCCGAGGTCGACAACGACAAGCGGATCCTCATGGGGCCGGCCCTTGTCCCTGACAAGCCGATCTATCGTCAGAACGCTGAGGGTGAGTTCTACGTCTACTTCGCTAAGTCAACGGTCCGACGTGCGGCCGAGCTTTACTTGCAACAGGGACGACAAACGGCACACACCTTGGAACACGAACACGCTATCAACGGCCTGACTGTCGTCGAATCTTGGCTAGTAGAAGACAAGGACAAGGACAAGTCGGCATTGTACGACCTTGACGTGCCGGTCGGTACATGGATGGTGGCCGTTAAGGTCGACAACGAAGCCATTTGGCAGGAATGGGTAAAGGAGGGAAAGGTTAAGGGGTTCTCAATCGAGGGCTACTTCGCCGACAAGATGCAAAAAAACGAGGAAGAAACCGAAATGGGCTACGACGTGGTCGACGCGGTGTTGAACGCCTTAGAGCTTGAGACGTTTTCCGACTACCCGGACGCGGTGGTGAACAACGCCAAGCGCGGCATCGAACTCAACGAGCGTGAGGGCAACAAGTGCGCCACACAGACGGGCAAGGTGCGCGCTCAACAGCTCGCGCAACGCAAAGCACTCAGCCGGGAAACCATTCGACGTATGGCCTCGTACTTGGCTCGTGCCGAAGTGTACTATGACAACGGCGATCCGAACGACTGCGGCTACATCTCGTACCTGTTGTGGGGTGGTAAAGCCGGCAAGCGGTGGGCCGATTCAAAGGTGCGAGAGTTTGAAAACTTGTCCGAGCTTGAGAAGGTCGCCGTACAAATCATGGCCGAAAACGAAAAAAAATCAAGGGAGGCGTAAGCATTGCCCCCTTCAAACCGTCTAATACAAAACGCACACCCATGAACATCCAACAACGCGTGCAAGACATCCTCAACAAATTTGACGTCAACTTGACAGTCAGCGAGGAGAAAGGCACGGAACTCGCCGAGGTGACCCTTGAAAACGGCACCGTCGTTTACACCGACGACGAATTTGCCGTTGGCGCTGAAGCCTACATCATCAACGACGAGGGCGAACGCATCTCTGTGCCCGCTGGCGACTACGAATTGGCCGACGGCCGTTTGATGGTGGTTGCTGAGGGCGGCGCCATTGAAGAAATCAAGGCCGCTGAGGAGCCGGAAGCTGAGGAAGCCAACGAAGATCGCGTCGAGCAAAGCGCCGACGAGCCCGAAGCCACCGAGGAAGATACCGAGGAGGAGCTCGAAATTGAGGTCGAAATCGAAATGGAAGACGAAGACGAGAAAAAGCCGTCTTACGTCACCCGTGCCGAGGTGGAGGACATGATTAAGTCCGCGTTTGAAGCCCTCAAAGAGGAAGACAAGGAAGATATGTCCGACGTCAACCCCGAGGCACCCAAAGAAGAACCTAAAGCGGAGGAAGCCCCCGAGGCCGACCCCGTTGTTGAGGAACTGGCCGCCGTAAAGGCCGAGCTTTCAGAAATGAAAGACGAAGCCGTTCCCATGCTCAAGCACGCCACTCCAACGGCGCAACCTGAGCACATTGATTTGTCGAAACTTTCACTTACGGAGCGCGTCGCCGCCCTCCATTCTAAATTCTCTCAGAAATGAGCCAATACAAATTCGCCAACGCGTCCATCGCCGTTGGAACCTACGCAGGTGAGGCGGCCCGTCCATACGTGGCGGCGGCTATCCTGTCCGCAGACACAATCGCGAACAACTACGTGAGCGTGTTGCAAAACGTTCACAGCAAAGCCGTCCTCCGGAAGTTCTCCGGCGCCGCCATTCAGGCCAATGACGACTGTGGTTTTACTACTGCCGCTGGCCAGTTGACCCTTGGGGAGGCTGTCTTGGCAACAAGCCCGTTGAAGGTCAACGAGCAAGTGTGCAACGAAGACCTCCGCGCCACATGGGAGGGTATGCAAATGTCCGGCCAAAACAGCGCCGCACCCGCTGACTTTACAACCTACGTTGCCCAATACGTGGCCGCCAAGGTTGCTGAAAACGTCGAAATCAACTTGTGGGGTGGTAACTACGACCCTACCGACGGAGGCAACACAGGCGCCGGACGCTTGGGTACTGCCTTTGACGGCTTGTGCCACCAACTCGTGGACGCGACACCCGGTTACGAAAAAACCGCCATCGGCGCTTTCACCGCTGACAACGCGTCCGTGACTGGCATCTTGAGCAAGTTGGACGACATCGTTGACAACGCGCCAAGCGAAGTGCAGGGTGACAGCAACGCCGTCATCTACATGAGCAAGAAGTCGTTGTTCTTGTTGCAACGCGCCATGTCCGGTTTGGTGGACCGCGTCGTGCCCGCTGAAGGTTCTGCGGCGGCGTTCTCGCCAACTTTCTTGGGCGACGCTCGTCCATTGACCTACCTCGGGTTCCCAATCGTATGTCCCGCAGGTATGGCAAACGACACCATCATCTTCTGCAATCCCAACCAGTTGTACTTCGGTACTGACTTGTTGACCGACCACGTGAACGCGAGCATCTTGAACCTCCGCGACGTGACCGGTGACGACGTGACTCGCGTCATCATGCAGTTCAGCGGTGGCACACAGATTGTGGACGCTGGCTCCATCGCCATCTCTCGCCGTAGCGCGTAACATTAACCCGAAGAACGCGGGGGAGCGACTGGGCTCCCCTGCATCTTCCTAACCTCTGAAATCATGGCTTGTAGCCTTACAATTACAGGACGGTCTTTACCTTGCCGCGACGCCCTCGGAGGTGTGAAAAAGGTGTGGGTTGGTTCGTTTTCTGACGGCATTTGGGAAGACGTTGGCGCAACCCAAGCCGGTGAAATTGACAACAGCACGGCGGCACTCTCCCTTGAGGACTTTGTCAGCCCAAAGAACACGTCGAGCCTCACGCAAACCGTGAACGCCTCGGTCGAAAACGGAACGGTCTTTTATTCACAGGTTCTTTCTTTGGTTTGCAACAAGCCGGTGTCCGCTGACATTGTCGAACTGCAAAACCTCGCTAAGGGACGCCTCGCCATCGTCGTGCAAGACATGAACGACAACTACTTTGTCATGGGCCATATTCGTGGCGCTGAATTGACTGGAGGAAGCATCGCCACAGGTACCGCCATCGGCGACCTGAACGGCTTCACGTTGGAGTTTACAGCCGAGGAGGCCATTCCGGCTCCATTCTTGGATAAGGCAACCGCAGTTGCCGGAGACGTCACCTTCAACGTCACACCGTAATAAACACCGGGCCAAAAAGCCTTGGGACCGTTTATAGTTACAAAAGGAGGGGGAGGGCGTTGGCTCTCCCCTTTTTTGATACCATGATACACCTAACACCAAACGCCGCCGCCAACGTTGTGAGCCTTTCGCCCTACCAAGCGCGAAAGTACCTCGCCACGTTTTCGCACTACCTCATCGTCTTGACGAACGAGGCCACGGAAGCAACGCACAAGGCCGTCCTCAACACGTCGGTCGACAATGCAAGGGAGACGAAGTTTGACCTTCCCACGGACGCAGATGCGGCCGGCGAGGTGCTTATCACCCAATCCGGCCTCTACACGTACACCGTGTACGGCCAAAACAGCTCATCCAACACCGACCCCACGAACGGCGCGGTGGTTGGCATTTGCGAAACGGGAGCCGCCCGCGTGACAGCCTCGGCCGCATGGAGTACACCGGCCATTTCGATACCTGACAACGTCGTATATTACGAGTGACATGGATTTACTACAACTCAAAGAATACCAGGCCAAGAGCTACGCGGAAACTTCAAGCCGTGAAGGGTGGATGAACTACGGGGACGACAATATGTTTCCGCAGTACCTCATCGACCTCTACCACTCAAGCGCCACACACAACGCCCTTTGCACGTCCATCGCGTACATGATATTTGGCGACGGGGTGAAAGCCGACACCCTTGACGCGCGGTTGAAGTTGGAGGAGTGGGGTTTGGACGACGAGATACGCAAGGCGTGCCTCGACCTAAAAATCCAAGGCGGCTTCGCGTTGGAAATCGCCTACAACCTCGGGCGTACCTCCATCAAAAAGGTGAAGCACTGCCCGTTTGAACGCATCCGTTCGGCCGAAGTCAACGACGACGAGAAGGTTGAGTTCTACTACTACTCAGAGGACTGGAGCAACAAGCAAATTGAACCGGTGAAGGTGCGGTGCTTTAACCCTGAAGACAAGAACGACTACCCTCACCAAATTTTGTACGTGAAGCCGTTCTCACCCGGATCGTATTACTATCCCAAGCCTGACTACGTTGGATCCATCAACTACATCGAGTTGGACAAGGAGATTGGCACGTACCACATCAACAACATCAAGAACGGCCTCGCACCTTCGTTCACCATCCATTTCAAGAATGGAGTGCCATCACAGGAGGAGCGCCACAAAATCCGCAACGACATCGAGCGCCAACTTGCAGGGGCTACCAACGCCGGCAAGTTCCTCGTCACGTACTCAGATCAACCCGACAGGAAGCCCGACTTTGAGCCGTTCCCGTTGAGCGATGCGGACAAGCAATACCAATTCCTCTCGACCGAGGTGTCGGACAAAATCATGGTCGGCCACCGCGTGGTGTCTTCGGCCATGTTTGGTGTGAAGACGGCGGGCCAACTGGGCAACACCCAAGAGCTTGAAATCGCATCCGAGCTTTTTGACAAGCAAGTCGTCAAGCCATACCAACGGATCTTGACAGCATCTATTGAAAGCGTCCTTGAGGCGGCCGACACACCGGCCAAGGTGACAGTTGAAGTGGTCGAAACGGACGCGGAGATTGTCGAGGACCCGGATGCTAACACCGAGTTGAGCGCGGACGCCTTGAACCTCGCCTGCGACTACCTCGTCGAGATGGGCGAGGAGGAAAGCGACGAATGGGAGTTGATTGACGCCCGCCGCGTGGACTACGACACCGAAGCACAACAGGACGCCATGTGGACGTTTGCGACCGTGCCAAGCGGCAAGCCGCAAGCCACCTCGGAGGAGCAAGACAACGCAGTTATCAAGGTGCGGTACGCATATATGCCCAAGAAAACGGGCGGGCCGGGAACAAACCCAAAAACAGGCGAGCCCTACGACAGCCGCGACTTCTGCCAAAAAATGGTGAACGCTGGCGACCGGGTGTGGCGCAAGGAAGACATCGACGCCGCTTCAGCTCGTGCCGTGAACCCCGGGTGGGGTCCAAATGGCGCTCGTGAATACGACCTTTTCCTATACAAGGGTGGGGGGTCTTGCCAGCACTTTTGGGAGCGTCGCACCTACCTCCGCCGCAACAACAAAAAAGTCGGCGTGAACCGCGCCCGCGCAATCATTCGTGAGGCAGGGTTGCCACCGATGAAGCAAAACGACTCTAAGGTCGCCCAGCGTCCCCGCGACATGGTCAACCGTGGATTCCTTCAACCTAAGAACTGGCAAACACCGCAATAAATGGCACTCACCGCTGAAGTCCTTTTCGTCAATCCCGACTACCTCAAGCGCATTACCCAACTCAACGGCGCGGTGGAGGAAGCGGTCATGGTTCCCGCCATCATTTTGGCGCAAGACAAGTACCTCCAACAGTACCTCGGCACCGACCTCTTGAACAAGCTCAAGAGCGACGTGGCCGGAAGCGGCCCCTCGGGCGTTTACGAGACCCTCTTAGACGAGTACGTGCGCAAGACGACCGCGTGGTGGTCAATGGTCGAGATGTTGCCGAATTTGTACGTCAAATTGGACAACGGGGGGTTGGTCATCCGCACGGCTGAAAACACCAACGCCATCGGGCCGGACGACCTGCACCGCGAAATCGAGAACGCACGGCAAAACGCACAATTCTACACCACGCGCATGGTGGAATATCTGTGTCACAACCAAACGAGCTTCCCGGAGTACACGTCGAACACCTCGCCCGATATGTTCCCGCAAAAGACGGCGTACTTCCAAAACGGTATGACCATCTCCATCGGTCACGAAGGCATTGACCCGGATCTAGCTCGTAAGCTATACGAATGACACGCAAAGAAAATGAGGCCGCCTTGCGTGCATGGCTCGCCAAACAAGAGAAAGAGAAACCCAAGCCCAAATCCAAGCCATGACCTACGAAGCGTTAATAACTTTGGTGCCAACTTTAGTTGCAATCATTGGGGTTTGGGTGAACTTCAACGCAGAGGTGGCAAAATTGAAGGGCCGCGTGTACCGTTTGGAGTCAGACCAAAACGAACTCAAGGGCATGCTCAAGGAATGCGTCGAAGGCATTCAGGAACTCAAAATTTTGCTCGCCAAAAAAGGTTTCTAAATGTACAAATACTTCAAGCTCGAAGAATTCGACAGCCCCGACGAACCGGGGTCAGGTGAAATGATGGAGCCGGCAGTCATTGAAGCGTTGGAGAACGCCCGTGACCTTGCCGGTTTTCCTTTTGTGGTGACCAGTGGGGTGAGGACAATCGCACACAATCGAGCCGTCGGAGGTTCGACGAAGTCATCGCACCTTCTCGGCCTTGCCGTCGACCTGCGTGTAGACAACAGTCAACGACGCTACCTCATGGTCGAGGCTTTGCTCGACGCCGGATTTAATCGGCTGGGCATCGCGGAGGGCTTCATTCACGCGGACATGGACGAAAACAAAATTCAAAACGTATTGTGGACATACTAAGAAAGAGCCGAACGGTTCACCACGTCGACCTTGACTTTCAAAAGCGAGGCACAGACAAGAACTTCCTTTTTATATCGGACGTTCACTACGACAGCGTCAAATGCGACCGGTCACTTTTGCACCGCCACCTTGAGGAGGCGAGACGCATTGGGGCCGGCGTCTTCATTTTTGGCGACCTGTTCGACCTTATGCAAGGGCGCTTCGACCCTCGGGGCAACTACTCCGAACTGCGACCTGAATACAAGGCGTGTACCTACGTGGACGAGGTCATTCAAGACGTGGGCGAGAAGCTCGCAGAATACAAGGACGTCATTCGTTTCATCTCACGCGGCAACCACGAGACAAACATCGAGAAGCGCATGATGGTTTCCCCCATTGATCGCGTGGCGCAAATCATCAACGCCGCAGGGGGACGGGTAGAGACGGGAGGTTATGCGGGGTGGCTTGGGCTGACCTGTCACCGTGGCAAGAAAAGCGCCAAGCGTTTCCTCGTGCATTATCACCACGGGTACGGCGGCAACGCCAAACGCTCAAAGGGTGTGCTAAACAACGACCTTGATCTTGCACAGTTCCCTGACGCCGACTTCCTTGTCAGGGGCCACGACCACAACAAGTGGTATCACCCCGTCACCGTGGACCGCATCAACCAAAAGATGAAGCTCGAACAGCGCACGCGCTACCTCATGCGCCTTGGATCGTACAAAAAACTTGGAGACCGCTTTGCAGGGTGGGCCACCGAGAAGGGATTCAACACGCCAACCCTCGGGGGGTGGTGGGTGCGCTTCGTGGAAAACTGCGACGACTACCGCGTCGAAGTACGGGACGCCTCGTAGTATATTCGTGTCGGCCATCAGGTGGTCGAACCATTTGTTTTTTCAGTCGAGGAGCCTCCGGAACGCCGGGGGCTTCTTTTTGCGCAAAACATTTTTTTCGTGTTTTGTTTGCGAAAAGAAATTTGCCACCCCATATTAGTGCCGTAAGCATTAACAAAAACAAATAAGTATGGACCCTTTACAGCTCGAAGAACTCTACAACCTCCTGTCGGAGTTTACCCGCGTTTCCCCCTTTGAAATGGGTAGCGACGAGGATCGCACACTCTGGGAAGCCCTCGAAATCATTAACGACCAACTGTAAGAACAAACGGGGGCCACGTGCCCCCTTAATTTTCGAATCATGCGACCTACACCTGAAAACATCAAAGCCATCATTGCACAACAGGGCTACGGCGGCATTAAGAAAGCCATACGCGCTTCTTATTGGGACTTGTACAAGGCCGGCTACAACCGCAAGGAAATGAAAGAAACCTTGAGCCGAGAGTTCGGCACCGACGACGCCTTCATTCGTAACATCATCTACTTCCAATTCAATGACTAACCCAAAACAAATGGACAACCTAAAACCCAACGGCATCAGCCACACCATTATGCCGGAAGATCCGGCTAAGGATTACAACGAGTGGATCCAGCATATCACATCTAAATCTATCGAACGCGACGCGGACGAGTTTAAGAGGGAGTTGGATTATCTGTGGCAATGCCATTGGTTCAAATCGCCTGAGGAGGCCGACCGATTTAAGGTGCAATACGACCGCATTTGGAAAAAGTTCAAGAAAGAAATCGAAAACCACGCAAAATGAGCGACAACACCTACAACGGCTGGACGAACTACGCAACGTGGCGCGTCAACCTTGAAATCATTGACTTGGACTACGACTACTTCAACGAGATGCTGGAGGAGATGGAAGGGGAGGACGAAGCAGACATCCAATACACCATGACAAAAGAGGTGGAAGAATACGTGGAAGCAATCATGGATGCCAACGACCCCGGTGATGACATGAGCAACTTGATTCGCAGCTATGCGAATGCATTCCTTGCAGATGTTTCGTACTATGAGATCGCAAAGCACTTGATTGAGCAGTACGAATTGGATAAGAAAGCGGCATGAAGGACTACTACGAAAAGAAAAGCGGCGAGACGGTCGTCAAGGACAGCCTTGAGTTGCCCTCCGTCTTTATGCCCGACAACGGGTGCCAGTTTAAGCCCGACCGCATGGAAGAAATGGGCTACACATTGTTCGTTGACACCCGCCACAAAGACCGCGACTACAACACGCGGTGGTGGTTCCGTGGCGAACACAACCGAGACCGAGTAATTCAAGGCATCAAGGCACAAGGCTTTGAGGTCGTAACTATAAACCCCTGAACAATGGCACAAGCCAAAATCTCGCGGATAGAACCCGCAAACCCCCCAACGTGGCAAGGAAGCCACGGACTCATGTATGCCTTTGACGTTGAACTTGACGACGGCGCGTCCGGAGTAGTTAACGCAAAGAGCCCTGACAAATGGCAAGTGGGCGCTGAGGTCGAATACACCTCGCTTAGCACGCACCACGGCAACAAACTAAAGCTCGACAAGCCGGGGTTCAACGGCCTACCCAAACCCTTTGCGGGCGGTGGTGGATCCAGCTCAGACAATACAAAGGGCATTATTGCATCTTGGGCTGTCGGTGTCGCTATGCAGGTGTGCGACAATTCGGCGCCGAACTACGACCAACAGGTCATGCAGTATGCACGCCTTGCGCTTGAGGCCCGCCGTCAAATCAAAAACGAGGTCGAGCCGTGAGCGGTTGGCCTTTCAAGTGGAGGCAGGACGAACCTACAGAGCCGGGGCTGTACTTGATTTGCTGGTACATCCCGGTGCCTGAAGTCAAACCAAGGTACATGCTGTACGATTGGGATGGCAAGGAGCAGTTTGGGATTCGCTATGCCTTCGATCCCACCCATTGGCAGAGGGTGACGAGTCCTGCCGATGACTTAGAAGAAATGAAAGAATACGAAAACGAAAAAAAATGAACAAGCACAACGCAAGATGGACCGAAACTGACGAGAAGCAAATGTTGCATCTCCACGCTCAACACAAGAGTCCTGTTGAAATGTCCAAGGTTATGGGACGAACCCCGAAGGCGATCGCCCTCCGCTTGACACAAAAACGTCTCAAGCCCTACCGAGCGCCACGAGCTTCGGCGAAATACACGAAGTACACGAACGTTCCCCGAAAGACGGTAAAGTGGTTGTGGGGTGCGCTTGAAATCACAAAGTTCTGAGGCATGAAAGGCTACCTTATTAAACACTTCGGGAGCTTGGACAAATGTGCCGACGAACTTGGGGTGACCGTGGTGACGGTTCGCAATTGGATTCGCACAAACCCTCGCGGCATATTGAAGCACGCGCCCGAAATCATTGCGACGAAGGACACCACGTACCTGCAGTTGCAAGGCGAGGTGATGGTGCGTCAGGAAGAAATTGAAAAAATTGAACCAACGGCGCACACATGAGCGACAAGAACCTCGCACAAGGTTGGATTGACGGAGGGGGCTACGGCTCCCTCCCACCCAACTCACACAAGAAAAGTAGCAAATACCACACCGGTCCGCAAAGCGGGTCGTATCACGGCGTCAAAACATGGGATCCTTGGAAGAAGCGGTGGTGGGTCATTCAGACGTACCCATGATGGATCGAGAATTCAAAGGCGTTTGGATCCCCGCTGAGGTGTGGTTGGACACAAAGTTGACGTTGGTCGAGAAGGCATTGCTTGCTGAAATTGATTCGTTCACGGGTGCGGGCAAGAGCTTCCACAAGTCGAACGAAACAATTCAAGTAGAGTATGGCATTAGCCGTCCTACAATTTCAAAGGCCATTAAAAAACTTCAGGGGTTGGGTTACATTACAGCGACGTCTGATGGTCGGGTGCGTCACCTCGTCGTTCAGGCAGACCGTAAAATTTTTACGGGCAGGGGGAAAGATAGTTTCGGGCAGACCGAAAAAACCTTTCGGGCAGAAGGAAAGAATAGTACCCCTACTAATACAGTAGAGAGAACAAGTAAAAAAACAATTAAAGGGAGTGTGGCACGCCCACAAAATTTGGATGAGGTTATTGAAGCATTCAAAGCCGTCGGCGCTGAGGAAGTAGATGCAATGCAATTTTTTGACTACTACTCGGCCAACGGTTGGACACAGGGCCGTGGCAAACCCATCAAAGATTGGAAGGCCGCCGCGCGCGGTTGGATTCGTAGAACAGGACAATTCAAAACAAATGAACGAACTCGCAAAGGCACAACAGCAAATGGTCCAACGGACGGCTCACTCATTGAGCAACATCTCCGTCGCCTCGCGGATGGATCCGGTGGAGGCGTGGAGTAAGGGCGTCAACGTCCAAGCCGCCTACAACAACCCACAAACCCAAGCGGCGGTCGAAGCCGCCCTCATCGCAATGGTGGCGAAGACGCTCCGGTACTTGGACTATTCACGCACCATTACAGCGGACCAAGACATCATTGACGCGGTCGAACATTTGCGGCTTGAGTTTCCGGCCATGAAGCTCGAAGAATGGGCCATCATCTTTCACCGTCTGAAGACGGGCCAATATCGCCCCGGTTACGAGCGTTTGAAACTTCCTGAACTTGTGTCTATATTTCAGCAGTACGAAGGCGAACGAGCCGAGCGTCGTGAGGCCAACTGGGGCGAGCTAAAAAAAGCAACACCCAACAACCTTGACGACGAACAGGTCAAAGCCTTGTACGACCAATACGCACAACAACGCCGTGAAGCGAAAGAAGCCGCTGCAAAGGAAATCGAAATCGACCGCGTCCAAACAGACGAACGTGGCAGGTGGAAGCACATCCCGTACCCGAACACGAAAGACCACGAACCCGAGGGGGGCAATGGTCAAAAAAGTTGATGCGGTTTTCTCGCAATACGTGCGGCTCCGCACCACCGACGAAACTGGTCACGGAAATTGCTATACGTGTCATTCGAGGCGGCATTGGTCTGAAGTTGACGCGGGCCACTTTATGTCTCGGGCTTGTATGTCTACCCGGTGGCACGAAGACAATGTGCAGTTTCAATGCAAGCGTTGTAACGGGTTTCGGTCGGGTGAGCAATTTCTATTTGCCCGCAACCTCGACGCTGAGTTTGGAGAAGGAAAGGCCGAGGAGTTGTTCATCGAGTCTAAGCAAACGCGCAAGTGGACGCGCGCCGAGCTTGAACAAATGTATCATCACTACAAACGCCTCGTCGATGAGCTCAGAAGCTCGAAAGGGATTTGACGAGTGGTTCGTTAAGAACTACGACGACCTCGTAGCCTCGGCTCGGGCTTTCCATTCGGACGGCTCCGATCTGGTCCACAATACTTACCTGCGAACTGTCGACGCACTTGAACGCACAGGCCGGCCAATTGGCAAGTACAATGCGTACTTTCGACAAGCCATGTGGACAGAGTCAACACGAGGTGCCTTCAAATCGCTTTACACGTACTTAGACGCGCCTCAAATAGAGTTAGCTAACCCCAACCCTACGCGCGACCCTTTCGAGGCCGAGAACGCGCTAATTTTGACTCGTCACCTCGCATGGTTTGACCGAACTGTGCTTCAGCTTTACCTTGACGGCTACAACCTCCGTGAAGTAGCGCGTGAATCCGGCATACCGCACACCACATTGTACCAATCGCTACACCGAAGCAAAACGAAACTCCGCAATGTTCATCGTCAGCGCACAAACAAGGGCTAACCGTCTAAACATCTGCCGCGAGTGCGAGCACTTTGTTGGATCCACCAAAAGTTGCGGCCCTCTCGTCACTGAGGCGTTTACCGACTCAAAGCTGTGCGGGTGCCACATGCCGACCAAGACACGCCTCAAGTGGGCGGAGTGTCCGTTAGGAAAGTGGGATGCGGTCATTACTGCCGAACAATTGACACAGGTCGAGGAGTTCTTGGACATTGTGAAAAGCGATCCGAAGTCATTGACCGATGGCGACCTCGCAGACATATACAATCGTGTTTTAGGCACCCATGAACCGGCTTCAAATTGTAGCGGGTGCAACCGAAAAATGGTTCAAACCCTGAAAAAACTAATAAATGAAAGCAAACGAAACAATCCCAAGTGAATCCTTCTACCTTGCCGTCGGAAACCTTGCACACGAAGACGGCTACCACATGAATCGAGAGGAGGCTTTGCATCGCGTACAACGCGGTGTAAATAGACTCGGAGTAAAATGGGCTGACGTGATTGGGCCTGTTCGAAAACGTGAATTGGTAGACGCGCGGAAAATGGTAAGTCACTTTTTGCGTGACCAAGGTTGGACCTTTTTTGCTATTGGCCGCGTCATGTCAAGAGACCACGCTACCGCAATGCATCATACACGAACATTAACCGATCTCATGGAAGTTGAAAAAGACACGAAACGTCGGTATGAATCATTTTGTAGCGCATGACAAACAAACCTCTGACCTTCCGCAAGGCAAAACGCCTTTTGAATCAATGCGACGACTGGGTGCTGTTCACGTCGAAGAACAACAACGACGAAACGGCAAACCTTGAGTGCGCAACCATGACCTCAACGTCATGGGCCATCCTCATTGACTTCGCAACCGCAGACGAAAACTTTTACAATGCCCTTGAAACCATCCTCAACACGGCCCGTGACATACGCGAAAACGGCCACCCTGAAGACGAATCCTAACAACCCTCGCGCAATCCGCAAGGACCAACTCGACAAGCTCGTCAAGAGCCTACGAGAGTTCCCTGAAATGCTCGAAGCTCGGCCCATTGTGATTGACAAAGATGGCGTGGTGCTAGGGGGCAACATGCGACTTCAAGCGGCACAGCGCGCCGGCCTTAAAGAAGTGCCGGTGTACGTGCGTGAATGGGACGAAGCGAAAGACAGCCAATTTGTCGTTAAGGACAACGTGAGTTTTGGTGAATGGGACTGGGACATGTTGGCGAATGAGTGGGAAGTGGACGACCTCAAGGACTGGGGTTTGTATGTTCCGAAGTGGGACGACACAAACTTTGAAAGCGACATTGAGGACACAGGGGAATACGACTACCCCGAAGACCTCGTGCCGAACTCACAAGTGCGCATGGTTCAATTGTTCATGAACAGCGAAACCGAGCCGGACTTCAAAAAGTGGGAACTGGCCTTGCGTGAGGTGCATGGCACTGACAACCTTACGGACACAATCTATGAGGTGGTCAAGAAAGCATACTATGGCAAAGGTTCATAAGATTCGTCCACGACTTACGGACGAGCAAACCAAAAAGCTCTCGGGGACGTTGTTAACAGACAAGGACTACAACAAGCTGTTCACGTCCGACGTTGATGTGTACGACGAGGAGACCGGACAATGCATTGCGAAGTTTCGCAAGCGCGTCATACCGGCAAACATTGCAGAAGCAGCTTATCTCAATTTGAAAAAAGCCGCAAAACCCACTAACAATCGTGGTGGCTCTCTTGGACAAAAAGACGAAAAGGGCAACAGCACGCGATACGCAATAAAGAAAGACGGCACGCGCTCGAAAACGAATGCCTCGGACGCGGCCGCGAATAGCGGTATCATAGGCTACTTCGATCGCAATGCGCGGTTCCCGTATTGTCGTCAAACGGCCTTTAACATTCAAGAGTTTGACAAGTTTAAGAAGGCGTACCCAATCATCAAATTTGTTGATGCCAAGTACGCGGAACTCATGCCGGAACACTACGCCAAGCAAAGGGCCGTTGCTGACGGGACGTCGAGTGACTTTACAATTCACAACACGGCGTTCACAACTGTAACCGTGAACAAGAATTGGCAAACGGCAGTACACACCGACAAGGGTGACTTCGCCGAGGGTTTTGGAAACCTCGTCGTGCTTCGCAAAGGTCGATACACGGGAGGCTACTTCGTATTGCCCAAGTGGGGGGTCGCGTTTGATATGCAGAATTGCGACCTGCTTCTTACCGACGTTCACCAATGGCACGGCAACACCCCCATACACAAGATCGACGAAGACGCAACCCGCGTTTCGCTGGTAATGTACTACCGGGAGAATATGATACACTGCGGCACAGGAGACGAGGAGGCGCAAATCGCCAAGCGGCGTGAAAAGGGAACGCGGCTAACGTAATGTGTGGTGTCGTCGGGTTTTCGTGCGACGCGCCACAAGCCGCGCACTACGAATTGCTCAAGCGCATTATGCGTGAAAGTAAGATCCGTGGGTTGCACAGCTTTGGACTTGCGTACGTGGACAACGGTATAAAGGTCAAGAAAGTACACGACCTCGACGAGCTTGACATACCCAAGGCCACGCGCATTATTTTTCACAACCGCTACTCGACAAGCGGGGACTACTTGGACCATAACAACAACCAACCTTTGTCAAACAAGTCATCGGCACTCGTATTCAACGGTGTCCTCGACATGCGTACAAAAGACCAAATGGAAGCGGCCTACAACGTCACTTTGTCGTGCGACAACGACGGTGCGCTTCTGCTCGAATTGTGCAATGACGAGCCGGAAGAAATGTTGCAGTGGACGAAGGAACGCAACGCCAGTTTTGCGGGGCTTGTTTTAAGCTCGTCTAACGTGCTGACCGCCTTCCGAAACACCAACCGGCCTTTGTGGCTTGCAACATACCGAGGAGGGCTTTATTTTGCTTCGACAAGGGATATTTTCATGAGGGCCGAACCATCGTTGGATCCACGAGAACTAAAACCGGACACCCTCTATGCAGATTAGGAAAGCCACAGCCACCGACGCGGACTTCATTAAGAAGATCCACAAGCAACACAAGGCACACATCGGTTCCTTCAACCTTTTTTGGAGTTGGGACCACTACCTTGACAAGACAAACAAAAGCAAGTTTTTTGTTATTGACGGCGGGGGCTTCATGCGCTACTCGTACTCAAAAATGTACACGGCCTACATCCTGCATGAGATAGGCGTCGACAATGAAACGACACGCAAGGGCGTGGGCCGGGCATTGTTTGAAGCACTCCCGCGTCCGCTAATGCTAAAGTGCAATGTGGACAACGACCGGGGCAATGCATTTTACGAAGCAATGGGGATGACGAAAATGGGCAAGACCGCGACAAAGAAAGGTGTTGAGCAAAACGTATGGTGGATTACCTGACATACCACGTCGAGTCCTCCCAGGCGAAAGACATCGACCCGAGCAACGACGCCCTGCGGTATGTCGCAGACCGTTTCGAGCTTAATGTCGAACAACGCTATTGGCTTGCCTTCCTTTTCGGTACGTGCTACTCGGCAACGAACGTGTACTACATCTACAATGAGTTCCC
>UEXM01001355.1_pt1 | contig 20964 bp, 30 predicted proteins | sample 1796661 | NCBI WGS metagenome assembly UEXM01 (sample SAMEA4772469, study PRJEB27181) | metagenome | reverse complement strand
GATGAGATTCAAACGAACCGTGTTGTAAAACGATTGGGAGTATTCAAGTGAATTGTTTTGATTGTGGTAACGAGATTCCAAAAGCACGACTCGAAGCAGTTCCCGATACTGAGTATTGTGTGAACTGTGCAGACAAACACACCGAACGAATTGTCGGTAGAATGATTTACAATCACAAGACTGCGGGTGAAGTTATCTTCGCAAGAGGTAAGGAAAACATTCGCCGTTTGAACAGAGAGTACGCAAGATCACGATGAAACTAATTGTAGAAGAAGAATACGGATTTAGGTATTGGTTGTGGAATGTCGAAGGAACCAAGGATGAAATTCAAAGTCTCTTCAAAAAAGTGACGGGTATTCCCACTTACTACGCAGAGCGAGGTGATCTTGGTGGTGAGTGGAAACAGGTAGAGTGGGAAGAGTGGAGAGAACTTGCCGATAGCGGTGAGTATGATGGATTCGCTCACATTCACAACGACGATGACAGCAAACTACATTGGAACTCTAATTTGGAGATTATTTAAAATGCGAAAACGAATTCAAATGAATATCGATTACAGTGAAATTGAAAATGCAGTACATAGCGGTGAGCGTATTACCGTGAAAGCACTTGCACAGAAGTATGGGGTATCACCTCTTGTGATTCGAAATGCACTTGATGAGAAGTATAAAACTTCAATTCGGTACATGCGAGGACGCAAGGGTGGTATTTCTATTGCAACTAGTTGACTAATATATAAAACGGAGAACAACATTATGATTACAAGAGAACAAATGGTAGAACAACTGAACATGGGTATGTGTTCCGTCGTATTTGAAAAGAAGGACGGGACTTTGCGTACAATGAACTGTACTCTCAGTGCTAGAATTCTTGCAGAAGAAATCGGAACAGAATTCATCACCGAAGAAACACAACAGAGTCAGAATGTAAATACTGATACAATTCCTGTATGGGATATGGAAGCAAATGCATGGCGATCTTTTCGTGTAGACTCGGTGAAAGAATTTAACACATCTAACTTCTTGGCGGGTTGAAATGAATAAAGAAACAATTGAACAAATTAATCTTTATTTGAAAACTCTCTTGGTTCGAATTCGAAGCGATGTTTCGAATTTAAATGATAAACTAGATAACCTAGATTCTTTGGTGAAAACCCTCGAAGAAATCATAAATAAAGAGGAGAGTAACGATGAAGGTTCCGCATGACGAAAGACTATACACTCGAACAAGTCCCATTAGTATATGCCCACCCGAAGTCGTTGCTCAGGACATTTTAACTTCTTTCTCTACCAAGGGTGTCGATGACATTATCAATATTCTGCAAGAAGGAAGAAAGTCTATGTCGAGCGATTGTCGAACCCAAGGTGTTTTTCCTTGGAAAGAGGGAGAAGAGAGATGGAACCAAAGCGGAGAAAACCAAATAGAACCGTAAAGGACAAGTGGAACGAAGAACTAATTAAGAAAGCAAGAAACGCTGTAGAAGGGTATGAAGAATATCTAATGGATAGGTTGAATTACCTCGAACTTGCTTCTATAATGAAAGAACTTCAAACTTTTCTGGATAAGAAAAAAGACACGAAAAAGTGATTGGAAATTTTTGTAATGAATATTCGTAATGTATTAACTTCTGTTTTTGTGATGAGTCTATCTGTTGTTTCAGTTGGTTGTTCGAACCAATGCAAAGACCGGTACATCTGGTCTCCAAGAACAATTATCGTGACTCCTGAAGAAGTCAGAGTAAATGATGTGATTATTATGGACGGTAAAGTCATGATTAGTAAATCAGGATTTAGTTGGTATGACTACAAGACTGCTGAAAAAGCAGGAGTTCCATACAACTGGCCGAAGAGTATTGATTGATATGCAGTACAGACTACACATTGATATTCCTCTAGGTGAAGATGAAGTAGATGCCATTAAAACGGCAAATCAATTAATGCAGTGGACATTCGCTGATAAAGATTGTAAGGAAAAACTTCTTCGGATTACAAACAATCAAATCGAACAAGTTAATTATAGACTTGGACACGATGAAGATAGACAGAAGTCTAATTATTTAATTCAAAATGAAAACGGTCATGTGAGCAACAAGAAAACTCGCATAGACATATCCGGCTGAACACGCGGGCCGGACGCGGATGGCATTAGCAGTACCGCTTATAACGGTATATTCGGGGGTTCGAGTCCCCCTCGGCTCATTAGGAGATTTATTATGAAGATTGCTGAAGATACGAAACTTGATTATAGTGATGTATTGATTCGACCGAAGCGTTCTACTCTCGCTTCAAGAAAAGAAGTAGACCTTACAAGGAAATTTCAGTTTCCATGTGGTAGAGTTTGGACTGGTGTTCCAATTGTCGCCGCAAATATGGACACAACAGGAACAATTGACATGGGCAGAGTTCTTGCTTCCCATGATATGCTGACTTGTTTAAGTAAACATCAAGACGAACCATATAAATACTCAGAACTTACTGCTAAAGAAAAAAACAGTATGGCTCTTTCTTTCGGTCTACAAGACAAAGAGATGTTACTGACTGATGCGTTCGCACCAGAATTTAGTATTAACTTTGATTTCTTCTGTCTAGATGTTGCAAATGGATATTCACAGAAGTTTATTGATTTTGTCGAGGAGGTTCGAGAAGCATGGCCAAGCAAAGTTCTAATCGCCGGGAATGTAGTGACAGCGGAGATGACGGAAGCACTGATTCTTGCAGGAGCGGATATTGTAAAGATTGGCATCGGACCCGGCAGTGTATGTACAACGAGGAAAGTAGCGGGGGTTGGGTATCCTCAACTGTCCGCAGTAATCGAATGCGCCGACGCCGCACACGGACTGGACGGGTTCATCATGGCGGATGGAGGGTGTCAATCCTCCGGTGATGTCGCAAAGGCCTTCGGTGCAGGTGCGGACTTCGTTATGCTAGGGGGAATGCTCGCTGGACACGAAGAGTGTGCAGGAGAACTCGTCACAGACGATTCTGGAGCGTCTCACAAGGTGTTCTACGGTATGTCTAGTACCACCGCAATGGACAAACACAGTGGTGGTGTAGCGACTTACAAAGCGTCTGAGGGTAAGACAGTGCAGGTGCCATATCGAGGACCTGTTGAGAATACTCTACAGGACATCATGGGTGGTGTCCGAAGTGCCTGTACATACACAGGTGCAAGGAAACTCAAGCAACTTCCAAAGTGTACGACCTTTGTTCGAGTAAATCGCCAGTTGAATACTGTGTTTGGAGATTCTTGATGGAAGTAATTTTAGTAGTTTTTACTATTCTTTTGACTTTTTGCTTGTATTCCATATTCCGTGGTGTAGAATATAGAGAATCAATTAAGAGACTTTCAAAGGATAACGAGAGTCTTCGACAAGCAAACGCCAATCTTTCTGGAATTATTCAGAGAGATTTGGACAGACTAATCAGGCATGAAAATGAGTGTAGATAGACAACCAACAATTTATATCGCAGGACCGATGCGAGGTTATGAGGATGGAAACTTTCCTGCCTTTGACCGCCAAGCAAAGGTTCTTGAAACTCAAGGTTGGTCAGTAATCAATCCTGCGGAGATGGACAGACAAGAAGGTGAACCACCAAACGGTCACTTGGAGTTTGATCCCGCCACTGATTATGAAGACCGTGAATTTATGCGAGAAGCACTTAAGAGAGACTTGGTTGCCATCTGTGATGTTTGTACTGCAATGTACATGATGTCCGGTTGGGAAAACAGTCGAGGTGCAAGAGCAGAATGGCATACAGCAAAAGCAGTAGGTTTGGATATCTACTACGAAGCACCGTTACCAGACAAAGACAAACACTGACCCACAGGGTCAGTAACTCAGTTGGTAGAGTAGCGGTCTTTTAAACCGTTCGTCGCGGGTTCGAGTCCCGCCTGACCCATTTTGGATTTTTGACAACACACAAAAGGAGACACACATGTCAAACAAAAACCCATATGAATTGCGTTACGATATTTACAACACAGCCAAGGACCGATTGATGGATAAGTTCTATCAAGACACCAGTGAATGGCAAAGTTTTAATGAATGGAAACGAGAACAAGAGGCGGAAGGTGCAAGTGTAACTGCCACCTGTTCGGTCAAAGTTCGACCACAGTTTCCAACACACGAACAAATTCTCGAACAGGCAGAAAAGATTTACGATTTTGTTCAGCAAAAGGGTTGACAAACACCAAATGGTGTAGTACAATACTTGTATAACAATCAGGGAACGGATACGACTGCGACGAGTATCTAACCCTTTCTTACTTAGAGTCGCATTAGTTTAGGAGTTCATAATATGAACAACACAGTTTCAAAGAAGCGTCGAGTCATGGATTTTCTTGCAAAGGGTGGAACGCTTACCCCAAGTCAGGCACGAAGTCGTTTCGGTGTCGGTAACATGCGAGCAACCATCAGCAACATCAAGTCGCAGGTTGAAGCATACGGTAACTGGAGCGTCTACACCGATGAGACCCCCAGTGGTAAGACCTCTTACGGAATGGAGTTCCACGGTTATATGGATAACCCACACGCCATCCGTGCTGGAATCTGCTGATTCCGTTTCTCTCTGCTTGGATGGGGGAAACCCCATTCGAGCGTTTTCTATGACAAGTGAATAACATATGTGGGAATTAATTACTCCCGCATAGGACGGTGACAGAATGTTTTTTGTTATTGAGAATAATGTATGCGGTTCCCTGTAGTGGGGTGTGAATGCTCAAATGAGTGTAGCAGAGTTTAACTGACTCAAGCGTAGTGCGAGTAGGGAATAATCAAACTAGATGACCCTGAAAGTTGAAGGTAAATGTTAATCCTTCCCGTCCACGAACAACCCAGTAGGGGGGCAAGCAGTTATTAAATTAACGCTACCTCCCTACTGGATAATTATATCAGGAGCAGAAAGGGTAGGGATTCTGCTAGGTGTGCAAGGGATACACGCGGAGCATACACTGTTTATAAATAAACTGGTATTGTTGATATCGGAGTAAAAATTGCTGAACACGGGAGTTCGAATCTCCCCGCCTCCACCAGAGGCACCCTCGTTTAAAATTTAAGAACAGATACGATTAATTAGAAACTTTATACGCTACGAGGGTGTCTCTGATGGGGGCGAAACGGAATCGATTTGGTAATGAGTAACAAAGAAGAAGATACCCAAGGAGACAACCTACTTGACAATCATGGTTGTAAATTTCAAACGGCGCAAACAACTTTGCCCTTGCAGCGTGATGTAAATCACAAAGCGGAGACTAACCCACTTGTCAACAGAACGGGTTCCTAATGAAAACCCTTGCAGAGATGTGGGGGTTTTCTTTTTATCTGAAAATAAACCTCTTGACATCGTGTATACATATTGTATAATTAGTGAAATGGAGAATGAAGATGAGTGATAAACATGGTGCGGGGAAGGGTGACAGATACCGTCCCATCGACCATAAAAAATGGGAAGAAGGTTGGGAAAAGGCCTTCGGAAAAAAGAAACCAAAACAAAATTCAAAGTCTAAAAACAACAAGGAGACTAAAAATGGCTAAGAAGAAGAATAATGATGTGAGAATGATTGCGTTTAATAATGGGGTGAGTGCTGTTTGTCAATACAACGGCATTGATAATGATTTTCTCTCCATTAGTAACCCTGTTATGCTTGAGAACGATACAGAGAACGAGAGAATTAACATGAACCCAATGCTTCGCATGGGAGCAAGAGATACCGAAGTTCAGGTTCCTATTGCAAATGTTGATTTGATTTACACTCCAACTGATGGTCTCATCGAAGAGTACATCGGTGTGTTCGTCGAAGAGACAAAGGAAGCAACTGTCACTTCGAATGAAGAGACTCCAGAAACAGTAGAGGTTTGATATGAGTACAAAGATTGTTCGACTTACAAGTGGTGAAGAAATCATTTGTTCATATAGCGAAGAGGGTGATATTTGCGAGTTGAGAAAACCTGCAATTATCATTCCAACCGGACAGGGACAACTTGGACTTATGCCTTGGTTAGCATACGCAGACCTTGCGGATAAGTCTATTAAGATTGACAAGAAGTTCATTGTATTCACTGTTGATGCACAGAATGATTTGCTCAATGAATATAGCACCGCTTTCGGTAGTGGACTATTCGTTCCTGCTAAACCAGGTCCTGCACTTGCAGGGGGTGGTCCAATGGGAGGTGGCGCTACAGACATCGGTGGAAAGAAACCAAAACTTACACTCAAGAAATGATAGGAATTTAAATTATGGCAAAAAGTGGACACGACCCATCAATTACGAATCGAATTAAAGTAGGTTCTCCCCGCTCTTCTAAAAAGAAGAAGGGGAACACTCCTGCTCGAACAGCAAAAAGTGGTAGTGGTAGAAAAATCAGGTGATACTCAGCGCCTGTAACTCAATTGGATAGAGTAGCGGCCTTCTAAGCCGCAAGTTGATGGTTCGAGTCCATCCAGGCGTGTTGCAGAGTGTAGCACAGTTTGGTAGTGCGTTGCGTTTGGGACGCAAAGGTCGCAGGTTCAAATCCTGTCACTCTGATGAAAGGAAATTGTTATGTACAAACTCACATACACAAATCAAAAAGGTTATCCGGTAAGGTTAGTCTTTGATTCTAGAGAGGAAGCAGAGAAGTGGGGTGCTATTTATTCTGCACCCAGATTGATTGCTCGAAGAGGTGGTTCGAAATTTACCGTTGAAAAGGTGTAGGTTTCTGCGCCTGTAACTCAATGGTAGAGTGTTTGCCTTCCAAGCAAAATGTTGACGGTTCGAGTCCGTTCAGGCGCTTTTGTTATGACTCCAACGAAGATTCACAAACTTACTGATGTTGCTCTTCCAGTTTCATTGGACATTCCTCGTCCGAAGAAGCATGTGTCTATTATCGTTCGTAAGAACGAAATTGTTTCGGTGGGTACGAACAACTTTCGCACGCACCCGCTGGCAAAGAAGTATGGATATAGATTTGACGAAGTGCATTCAGAATTGGATGCACTTCTTCGTTATAGAGGACCAAAAGATAATCTGAAATTGATTAATTATCGGTTCAATCGTTTCAGTGATATGCGAATGAGCAAACCATGTTGTGTTTGTTTACCTTGGTGTGTTGCATTGTTCGATGATATATGGTATACTACAAACGAAGGAATAAAACTTCTTGAGCGACCGTAGCCCAACGGCAGAGGCAGTGGACTTAAAATCCATACAGTGTGGGTTCGAATCCCACCGGTCGTATTAAAAATTTACAAAATCATCGACCATTTAAGAATAAACAGCATATATATGATGTAAGGACAATTATTCTATTACCAAGTTTTGCTTGCTAAACTAAGCAACAAAAGGAGGGGTGAAAGTTCAGCAAGTAAACTTATATAGGGGAGGTGGTATTTTGCCACCTCCCTTATTCTTTGAGTTCGCTATCAACAATATTCACTAAGGAGTATCGTATTGCTCTTTGGTTCGATACACTAGTTCTATTCTTGGGTGATGATCAACTCTTTCGATAGAGAATGGTAATCCCTGACCTGTGTCTGGATGTTGCTCAACAGATAGAGGTTCCTTTACTCTGACATATTCTCTAGTAATTGAATTAACTTCATCCTTTTTCCACACATCCAATACAGTATAGGAACCATTATTGGGGGAATCTTCAAAAAGTCGTTTCAGTTTAATAAACGAACCTCCACCACCAGTGATTCCTCCGTTCATTCCCACGATAGGCACAAAATCAGGACCAGTAGGATAATAACCACCAGACGGGTGTGGAGAGAATATGTCTTTCAGGATGTCATCATCTTCTGTAAGTTCTTCCAGACTTGGATAAATTTCTTTTGGTGCTGGTTCCTGTTTTTGTGTGTAGGTAGGGAATGAACTTGTCCATGCAGAACTCGACACAATCCAATGTTCATCGTCGGTGATAATACTATGTCTTCCTGTCATTCTCTCAGAAATATCATGTGGTCCTATGTTATTATTAAGAGTTGGGAACAATCTTTGATCACCTGTTACTCCAAATGTAACACTACCCTGACCAGGATTATCTATTACTGTCACTGATCCGGGGGAAATTTTATAAACATACCCAGTGGTTGTGTGATCACCAAGACCTGCACTGATCTCTGCACCCTGTGTAAATTCAAAAGTATCAGTTTCACTTAGAGTATTAACAAAGTTCAATGCTCTTCTGCGTAAATCTTCTCCTTCGAATCCAGGTCCTGATGTATTCCAATCTATTTTTACTTGATCATAAGGTATTTGTGGAGATGTAACACTATTGAAACAACTTACCTGCATTGGCATATTTCCAAATTCTATATCCAGAATGCTTCCTTTTGATCTGAACCATAATGAGTCATTTGTGAAAGGTGCAGGACTTTCCACTGAATAAAAGTTGGTTGCAATTTGTCCTGCGTTTACTGCCCATGTTTGAGGATATGCCCCGGTTCCGGTTAGAGGGAGAGCAGGATCTTGATTTACAACAGTATCAGTGGAATTGGAGTTTCCGGGGTTTCCAGAGAATGGACTAGAAAAGGGACTAAGAGGTTGTGTACCAAGGTGTTGATTTGGTGTTGGTATTTCTACAAATGCTTTTGCTGATTCAAACTTCGAATTGGGATCTTTGTCGCCTAGATTGTTGTATTCACCTTTCAGAATAAGATTTAATTTTTGATCACTAAATGCAATTGCGTTTCTTCCCCACCAACCTAAGTCTACCGAGAATGTAATTCCTCTACCATCTGCTGGTCCACTTGGACCAGTAGCATACCCATACGATGAAGAGGGAGTAGTTAAATCGTAATAACTTCCGGTGTATCCTGCATTCGTAAATTTAGGAATGTGAATTTCTCTACAGTTTTCTTTTCTCATCGGTCTAAATTCTGTTAATGGTTGTATTGACCCAATAGGATTTACTTTCAAAGTACCATCATAGTCATACCATTCCTCTTCATTAAGATTGTTATTATATACTTGATCAGAACCAACAAATCCTGCTTCTTCGATGTCAACAGCACCCCCACATCCTGTAAGTCCTCCCGTTTCTGGTGCCCTTTTGAGGAAATTCCAAGAGTCCATTATCTTGATTGATTGACCGTTCCATTGGTTGAGCCATTGGTGAATTGGTTGATTTGAACTAGTTGCGGTATATTCTGTTGGAATAGCAACCGTTCTACATTTTGGAACGCTCACCTTTCCTGCGAATGGATATCTTGTATCTATTGTTGGCCATATAATACTATTATGTTCTATCCATATACGAGAACCGCATCGGAGTTTCGAATCATCAATAGGATCATACACCCACCCACCTAACTCGTCGCCGTTCAATCGTTTCCAGAAACCATCCCTATCTGAGTCATAGTCCGATGTAAATAACCATTTGCTGTTTGGTGCGAGTGATGGATGATGGGGTGAGGGTAACCAATGTGCCGAAGTGGTGATACCCGTTATAGGTCCACTACCAAAACCGTCTGGTTGACTTGTCAACACATTCAACCAACTTCCAAGGGTATTTCCATCTAGATCCGTTTTGAGTCTCAGTGAACTGGTGGTCATAAGACCACCTCCTAGTTTTGGTCGTTTTTTATAAAACCAATCACATGTTTCGTCACAATCATCAATGAGTTTCCAAAACTCTGCTTTATAACCTTCTCTTGGCCATGCGATAGATTGTTGACTTACAGTCAATGTTAAGTGTGCTTGTTTAAGAAATCCACCAGCAGGAACAGCAGATTTTGCATCGTCCCTAAAATCAATATTAAATACCGGTCTAAATGGAGTTCTCTCGAATGCAGGTGGTTGATTGTGCATCCAGTTTGGTTTTCTTAAATCATCCGGCCAGGAAGATGTATTCATGTTAGGATGACCGGGAGTATCATTACCAGCATTCCAGTTCGTTGGATCCCAAATATGTTTCTGTAAAGAAAGATCGTCGGGTATACATGTGTTTGGTATTTTTGATTGGTCTGTGGGGTTTTGATTAGAACAACCTTCATCCGTATTCACATCTCTATCGGGCAATCTTCCTATCGCATTTAACAATCCAAGAACAAGTTCTGCTCTTTTCTCTGGAATTGTGTGACTATGACCTGATGTTACACCATCATTTCTAGCAGGATCTAAATATTTAAACCATAAACCAACATCATCATATCGATTATTGCCACTATTCGACATGCTGTATTCATGAACTCTATCCCTCAACCACCAACTTTGGTTGAATATGAATGTATCTTTTAAATCATTAAATGCGCCGGTTATGAGACTGGGGACATCTTTGAACTCATAGTTCTTATGTATAGAATCCCTAACTCGATTGGAGATATCGTTTCTTGCCATTACTGTAAACCTCTACTAAGTTTTAGGAACCAATGTAACATATTAACTGACCAGACGAAGTAGAACTAATTGCATATAGTTTACTCAGGTTGTCAATTTCAAGGAATATTTCCTCTGATGGTCCAAGAGGGAACCCCCGTTCTGAGTTCACATCAGCGCCACCGACATAAACAAAGTTAGTGTTATCTTGGTGTCCTTTAAGTTTTATACCACTTTCTAGAGTGAATCCTTGTGCGGCGTTTGCTATGGTTTGAATTCGTGTTGCAGATCCATTAACAAGTGCTTGTTGTCCACTAGTAAATCCACTTGGTTGAAGAACATCAATGATATCAACCTGCAATTGTTTTCCATTTTCAACATCTTGTCCCGGTTCAGAAGTAACTGAACCTGCAATTGTTTCAAGGAATCCCTTGGCAGCAGACATGTCTGCTGCGTTTGCAATTCTGTTTGTGGAAGCATCTGCGTTTGGTGACATTGCATCCATCTGTGCTTTAGATGCAAATTGATTTGCTCCGATATCATCGTCATTCACATCACCACCGAGAGCGGCGATAAACATCTTGAATGTCTTATCAAGTGTAAGTCCAAGAGAATCTAAGTTTGCATCTGATGCCATTCTCCAGTTGTTTCCACTCGAAACACCAACTGGAATTATACCAATGTCTCGGGCAGCACCAGAGAATCCTCTAACTTCAAAAGGAATCATTCCCGCAGAACCACCGCAGTTTAATGCGTTTCCTAAGAAGTCTCCTGCGACTGTGACTGGAAGCAATCCTTCGGCACCAGATGCACCAGATGCACCTCCAATGTAAAGTGGTCCACCGCTGTCATTACTGACTTCGATGCTTGTTCCTATAGTAACATCCACAGTAATACCTGCGTTTACCATGTTGACATTAATTGCATCTCCTGACATTCCTACACCTGCGGCGGATGCACCAGAGCAACCCATCAATAGTGTTGGAACCCAAGGAATGTTGTATGTTCCACCTGCGTCACCTGCACCATGTGAAGCATCAACTCCACCGAACACGGAAACTGTATCTCGCCCTGCACTTCTTCCGTGTATGTCATAGACTTTAATTGCGTCGGCAGACATACCAACAGGCGCGCCTCGCGTATCAGAACCGGCAGAGAGTCCCAAGACAAGAGATGGAACTGTTACAGTGAGAGGAAGTCTTGCATTGTTTCCAGAACCTGCACTCAATCCACCCGTTGCTTGTGTACGCAATGGATTTGTCTTAGATGCATCAATTGCAACTGGGTGTCCGATACCAACATGAAGCATGTCCGCACCAGTAATACCTACTGCACCTGCGGATTCTCCACCTGATGCACCTGCTGCACCAGTGACACCATAAATTATTGAAGGTATCGTGTTGTGTACTGGGATGTTCTTATGTCCAAGACCTCCAGTTGCTCGAATGAATACTGGACCGTCTCCACTACCACCGACTACTTCAACCAAGTCTTTCGCACCGAGTGCGCCGGTTCCAGTAAGGCGTCGAATATTAAGGGCTGTTGCTTGAACGGTTACGGTTGGAGTGAATTTAGTAACTGCTATATTGTCGGCAGTTACATGTAGTTGCCATGCACCACCAGATGCACCAACCATTGATGTGGTAATACCGACTGGGTATGAGTATGTCGAACCATCTGCTTTACCAGTAACGAATACTGGGTGTAGTTCTTCGTGTTTGAATGCGGTACTAGTAACACCGGACATCTGTACATATCGGTTGTGTAGTCCTCCATCTGCTGTTGCTGCCCAGACACCAACATTCGGGTTGACACTCACATCGAAAGTGATACAAGTGGCAGCACCGACTTCAACCTTAAGATGTCCATTGGATGACTGGATTGGTTCGATACCACCTGCGGCAGTAACACCAAAGAGTATTGTGGGTTGGGTTCTTAGAATTGATGATGCTTCTGCGGTAGAACCAGTGAATCCACCTGTTCCCCGAACAAAGATTCCAGAATGAGTAGAAGCGGCATCCGCGTCTAGTGCGACTCTTTCGCCTGCAAGGTCAACAAGTAGTCTGTGTTTATTATGTGGTCCTGAAATTCCGATTGGTGCCGCTGAAGGTCCAGATTCACCGTAGAGATATGTAGGCATAGTATCTGTACCATCGATACCAGCACTACCACCAAGAACCAGAGAAACAGGAATTGTTTCGCCGTCTAAATCAACAAGCAATCTACCTCCTGATGCTCCTCGTCCCGTTACACCAAGTGGTGCAATACCACCCCCATGTGTTACACCGAACAATACGGCAGGTAGGGTGTTTAATGGATTCAATCTGGATAAAGTAAATCCACCAGTTGCTTGAACATATGTCTGACTACCATCTGAAATGATGGTTACATTATCTGGGTGATTTACGAGTAGTCTATCTTTAGTAACACCGACAGGAGCGGCAGAGTTACCACCAGAAAGACCAAAGAGCATTGTTGGGAGTGTGTATTGTGGATTTGTTGAACTGTAAGTACCACCAGTCGCCTGAATTATAACTGGTTCACTTGCACTTGCACCCATTACATGGATAGGAGTCGCTCCTGCGGTTCCTTGTACATAAAGTGCCCCTGCATCGGACCTATGACTAATATCAGCATGAAGAGTTATACCATGTCCAGCAAGATTGATATCTAATTTGTTGTTTCCAGCATTGACAGCAGTACCGTCTGTGTGCCGAATCATAATCGGAAGTGGTTTGGATGTAGCGATTGTTCCGGTGTCGGTTCCTACAGCATAGAACTGGTCGCCTGTTGCTCCCCATCCCAGTTTCACATATTGAACATGAGTAGTTGTATTCCCGTCGATTGATACGAGGTCTGTTGCTACTACTGCTCCTGTGACACCTAAACCGATTCCATCATTTGTATTAGTATTGTCTTGTGGCATTTTTGGTACTCTCCTGAGTGCATTCTTTAAGAATTCCTGTAATTACTTAACTATATATAATGTTCTTTATTGACACTCCCCATTTGTGTGTTATAATCCTTCTATAAACATTTAGAAAAGGAGATTCAAATGTTATTCAAAGAAATAGAAGGCTTCACTGAAGAAGTGGTAGAGATAGCAGAAAAATCAGGTTCATACATTGAGGCAGTTCTTGAACTATGCGAGAAGTATAACATTGAACCACAAGTGGCAGCGAAGATGCTTTCAAAGCCTATCATCGAGAAGATTGAACGAGAAGGAATGTCAACAAACATTCTTCCGCAAGTACCAAGTCTTCCGGTATAAAATCAGAAAAAAATTAAAGATTATACTTGTATTGTTCCGATGATATAGTATAATTACTCTAGTGAACAACACGGTTCACATATTCATACATCGTACACGCCGTACACAACGAACAAGGAGAATGCTTATGTCATTCAGTAACATGAAGAGAAACTCTCAGTCAAGCATTGAGAAACTCACACAAGAAGTAACTAAGATTACCAAGAGCAAGGAATCTTACAAGGACGACCGCTTCTGGCGTCCAGAACAAGACAAGGCAGGAAATGGTTACGCAGTAATTCGTTTCCTTCCAACCGTTGAGGGAGAGGATGTTCCTTGGGCACGACTCTTCTCACACGGTTTCAAGGGACCGGGTGGTTGGTATATCGAGAACTCTCGTACAACTCTCGGTGACAAGGATCCTGTTTCAGAATCGAATACTCAACTCTGGAACAGTGGTCTTGAATCAGACAAGGAAACCGCTCGCGCCCGCAAGCGTCGTCTGAATTACATCTCAAACATTATGGTTGTTTCAGATCCTGCAAATCCTCAGAACGAAGGTAAGATTTTCCTTTACAAGTTCGGTAAGAAGATTTTCGACAAGATTAATGAATCAATGCAACCAGAGTTTGCAGATGAAGAAGCAATCAATCCGTTTGATTTTTGGGCGGGTGCGAACTTTCGTCTGAAGGTTCGTAAGGTTGCAGGATTCGTCAACTATGACAAGAGTGAGTTTGAGTCCCCCTCCGCTCTTCTTGATGGTGACGATGAAAAGTTGGAAGAACTTTGGAAGACTCAGTATCCTCTCAAGGAGTTTACTGATGCAACCAACTTCAAGTCATATGAGCAGTTGAAGAAGCGACTTGATGATGTTCTTTCTGGTGGTGGTGGACTGATGAAGTCCGCAGAGGAAGTCGAAACCCCCTTCGACAATTCCGCTTCAAAGGCAGACAGTAGTAGTGATTCGTCGGAGTCTAACGATGACGAAAGTGGTGATGATGCACTGTCGTACTTTGAAAAGTTGGCGAATGAGTGATTAATTAATCATCATGCTAACGAGAACAGGAGAGGTTAATTCCTCTCCTGTTTTTTTATGCATATAAAAGTCTCTGCATATCTCTGATTGATGGTTCTGTATTTCGCGTGAAAGGCGCTCCTGCGAAGATGTTATCTGTTTGAGAAACAACCGAGTTGTTTATTGGAGCAATTACATTCGATGCTCCTCCTGCTCCACCGCCCATTGGTTCGGTTCCTTTGAATAATGCATTCCCCATCAGAGTTTGAATGAGAAGTTTTGCACCCTCACTCAATGTTCCTGCTTGGGGAACCATAGCATTTGAAAGTGGAACGACAACTTCGTTTCTATCTAAAACAGCAGGAACATTTCTTTTCTTAATAAGACCACCAGTATGGAGGAATAATGATTTTGCTTGAGGATCACTCTTCCAAGGTGATCCCAAACCGTCTAATTCCTCCTTGTCCCAGTTTTTACCTTCAAAGGTTCCTGCGGGAGTGTTCAATTCACCTACCGTCTCGAATAACATCCAAGGTTGATCAAAAGTATAATCATCGGCAGACCATCCTCTTTCAAAAAACGGACTCATTGTATAAAGTTTGTCTGCTTCTGTTTGTGTTATCATTCCCATGCGTTCTCTCATTTCAATATCAAACACAATATTTTTGAATACTCCTGCCCATCTATCACCCCAAGTGTTGAATTGAGATTCCCAATTATCACTGTTTAGGATATCTCTTTTATATCCGCTTCTAAATTCTTTGTCTGCACTGACTACTTGACTCAACAATTCAATGTAATCTTTTTCTTTCCGGTTGAGTTCTGATCGTCCAACAGCACCCTTTGCTTCGTCGAACGAAAGTGTTCCTGCTCGAAGTGCATCTGCATCTTCACCCTGTCTGAATCTTAAGGATGCTCCTCCTCGTTGTACATCTTTAATTGGAGTAAAGTTAACAGAGTCTCCCGTGGAGTCCATTGCTGCCATTTCTTCGTCAGAAAATTGTTCAATTTCATCAGTATCTCTATTTCGGTATAATCCTTTTCCTTCTTTTGTTCTCATTGGACCTTGATCGGCATTTCTGGCCAACACTTTGTTTGCAGATTCATCTGCTTTTTCTAGTGCTTCGTCTTGATCAGACGAAATTCCAAGAGAATCTTTTAAGAAACCAGTAACTTCGTCCCAGTTCATTGCAAGCATAATTAAACCTGCGGCCCCGGCAGCGATTGCAATGAATGGTGCTGCCGCCATCAATCCCCCGATAATTGGCATCAAAAATCCTATGGTTGCTGAGGCACCGGCAGCGAGCATTCCACCGAAGGCAAGAAGAGCAGGTCCGATTAACATTAGTTTTGGTAGGAAGGAACTAAGCATACCACCTAGGCCGCCTCCTTCTTTATTCTTACCAGACAGTTTACCCATGAAACCTCCGACTTTACCTCTTAAACTTTCAAGCATCGACTCTCGTTTTCCGAGTTTGTCTTCTTTCTTGGGTTCGGTGTTCTCGTCGATTTCGTCAAGTTTATCTACAATCTCTTCTCCTGTATCACCTCCCGAAAACTCGGCAGCGGCATCGGCGGCGATTCCTTTTCTTCTCTTTCTTTCGGAAAAAATAGCACTAGTAATACCTGCACCGGGAATCTTCATAAGTTGTTTTCCGGCAAAACCCCTAAGTCTCCCCCCGATAACATCTTTTGCAACATTGAAAAGACTTCCTTGCGACTGGAGTGCCGCAACTCCCGCTTTTGTTAATTCTTGGATTATTGAGGACTGTTCGTCTGTTGCACCTTTAAGGGTCTTTTGAATAACTTTCATCTTGGTGAGAATATCTCTTGTTTCAGAAGCAGATTTTCCAATAGAATCCTTAAACAAATCAGTGATTTTTGTAATCATCTCTCGGCCGTGATCATCGAGATTATCGTCAAGCGCCTTTGCTCTTGTGACAAATCCTTCTTCTCCATATAAAATCTTATCCATGTGTACTGCACCACGGATTTGGTTTCTCTCTAGAAAGGAGGCGAGTTTATATTTCTGTGCTTCTCCTACACCTTTCATGGATTGCATTGATTGTTGAAGTGTTGCCATTTTTTACCCTTTGTTGTTTTTCATATCTTCTATTCTTTTGTTTTCCTTCTCAATATAATCATGAAGAAGTGAAATATAAATCTGTCTCTCCCACGGAATCATATTCTCAATCTCTGTCAAACTGTATTTATGGTGTTGCATCATTTGAAAGTTCATTTGATAATATGACATCAGGTTAGTGTGGCAGAGACTTAACCGAAAAAATCCTCGATTCCTCGTATTGTCACCGAATCCTCCCCTTTGCAAAAAGGACAGGTTAATTTTATTTCGTTTTCCATACTCGGCATCGTTTCAAAAAAATTCATTATCTTCTTAAAGTATTCTGGTGAAAGTTGTTCAATAAAGTCTTCAAACTCTTCAAGTTCATGATCTTTGTCTGAAAAAACTTCCTCTTCTGTATAAATCGATTCGATGCAACCAGCGATTAATGAAAACAATTCATCGGTGTTATTCCTTGATGAAATTTTTACCGCCGAATGTAAACTCGGATACTTCATAATCACGCCCAAGTTTTCTGTGAATTCAATTTTATTCGTATGTTCCTTGTGCCTTTTAACTTTCAAATCAGATAGGTTGCATTCATATTGAATTGGTTTTCTGCATTCTTTGTTTGAACATGTGAATTGTAATTCTGCTGTTTCTCCTACAGACTTTGCTCTTAGTTGAAGAAACAAATATTCCATATCGAAGTTTGTCAATTCACGGGGATTTACATTTTTTGTCTCGATGCAATTATCGAGAAGTTGAAAAATTGCCTCAAGTAATTGTTCTTCTCCTTCTCCTGTTTCAAGTGCTTGTAGAAGAACTTTTTCTTCTTTCACTAGAAAGGGACGATATGTAATCATCTTTCCCGTGGAGGGGATTTTTACTTTATACTTGGGGACTTCAATTGTTGGTAATGGCATTATATAATTCTCCTTTGTTCATATTAATATCAATTTCCCGTTAAGGAATCGAGGTACTTTTCCATGTCAGTGCGATTATCTGCTTCTTCGCTTCTTGGGTTGAGTATAGAACCAACAAGTTCTTTCGTTGCTGCCGCTCTTGCTTCTGCCGCTTCCTGTTCAAGTTGTCTTCTTTCTTCTAGTACAGCAGAGCGATTTTGTCCACCAATACTCGTTACGGCTAAGTCTGAGACTATATTTGAAGTAAGAACCTCATATTCACGGAATGCAATTGAAACGCTTTGTCTTGTGTACTCATCTGTCTTGTCGAAACCAAGGTCAATTGCATTGATTGCTTTCGGATAACATTCTGTTAATTTGATTTTATAAACAATACCATCATCTGGTCCCAATTGTGCAATGTAAATGTCTCTTGTATAGTCGTCATAGTATCCCATTTTATTAGTGGAGTGATTGACAATTGTATCCATCCAAAATTCAAAAAACTTTCGTTCAAACATATCTTGTCCGACTCTAAATGTCAAATCCAAATCACCACTGTATAGAGGTTCATATGGCATTTCTCGCACCGGTCCCATGATTCTATTTGGTTGAGTTGAAACACTTCTGCCTGGAAATGCTGCCGCTTCACAAGACTTGCTGAGTCTTCTCATTGCTTCTATGTTACTTGAACCTCTGGTTGCACTACCAGTAATCATACCACCACCCGCCACAACGGCAGGTGACATGACAATATCATACTTAGCAGGTGAAAGAACACCCACACCGTCCTTGGAAACAAATTGTTCCAAAACAGTATCAATTCCGCTTTTTGTTAATGCTCTTTCTGATGATCGTATCATGGTTTATTCCTCGTCTATTCTTTTATTTAGACCTTCTCTATACACTTTCAATCTGGTATCTCTCCATACTGCCCCGAAGTGTTTCTTCTTGAATCTGGATAGGGGAAGAAATGTTGCAATATACCAATCTGATGGTGGGATCTTTAAAATATACGAGTCCATTCTCCTGTAAAAATATTTCTTTATGCAAGGTTTTACTAACCTTCTAATGAGTGGTTGTGTCATCATATATTTATAACGAAGAATCAATCTTGTGTCTTCATTTTCAAAAGAGCCACTTGAAAATTTAATTAAACTTAAAAGAAGTCTTTCTCGAAGTGCTGGTGGTAGATAATGAAGATTGATTCCAAGGAAACCATCGTTGTGCATTTCTAAAATATAAACAAGAGGAAATGTATCATAGTAATCAAGAGTTGCTCGGGTAAGTGGTTGATAATTAAACATGAACATTTGACCTGGTCGCTTAAATGTTGTCCTCGACCGAATTCTTTTTTCGTCCCGAAGGAATTTTTCCTCCACAGAAATATCCTCTACGGAATTCAGTTGTTTAATTGTATCACGCATCCATCGAATTGCTGCCGGTCCCATCTTTGGAATTCCCAAGTCATCACGAATTCCCTTTAGATAATCAAATACATTTGATGTCAGTTCTGTGAAGTCTTCTTTGGCGCTCATTCCTCCAAAGTCTTCTCGAATCTTATCAATCGCAGAGGTTGTTTCTTTTCTCATCTCTTCAAGAGTTTCGATTTCTTCTTCCGGTCCATCCGAAGTATCCACTCTCGTAAAGGTTCCTTTTGCTTTATAACTGCTTGCAGAAGAATCTGGACTTCCGATATCCGACCTTCCCTTTGAGGAAAGTGACATCAATATATCTTCAATTAGATTTTTAGGATTTGCCATAGATTACCTTAATAAAGTATCCTCTGTTAGTATCTTAAATTTCCATCCTCTGTTCTCTGCAAATTCTTCTGCCGCTTGCCACTTTGCAGAATTAATTCCCCAGTTCTTTACATCACAAAGATATGATTTAGTTACTCGTTTTCCCTTCTTGGGTGGGACACATTGTTTTTTTGGTTTCACCTCTATCAACAATGTTTCTTTGAGTCCCTTTTTGTTTCTTGTTGTAACCAAGAAGTCTACATAATACCTGTGGACCTTTCCGTCAAACGGAGAACGATACGGAACAACTACTTCTTCTGAAGACCATTTTATAATGGACTCTTGCATATCACAGAAGACCATAAACTTCCTCTCCCATAAACTTCGATAGACAATGTTTGTGGGATTCCCATCATATTTTTGTGGGTTTTGCGGTTTATATTTACCTTTGTATGCCATACATACATATGTAGTATACTAATACGGAGAAACGCATGACAAGTCCAACAAATAATTTAGGTGCGCCAGATTTAAATCCCCTTATCACTGGTGCGGAAGGACTCACAAGAGTGGGTGGTAGGTCTAAGGCACTCGTTTTAGATGACACAAATAACCTTTTGGGGAGACCGGTACGATATCCATCTGCTGATGTATTTCAAACCCTAAACGAACCGGATGGTGATGGAGAGAATTACCAATTCCCGATTCAACTGGGAACAGAAGAAGCACAAAACTTCATGCTCTTTAAAATATACAATGGACACAGCGAGGCGTATTTTAGTGCAGAACGAGCAGTTCAGGAAATGGAAATGGCGCAAGGACTTGCTAACGAAGCAGAAGGTGGTTTGTTTCAAGAAGAATGGAATGGTGACGCTGATGCTAGTAAAATTCTCAATGAAGGAATCTTGATGTCAGATGGTTCAAAGATTCAACAGATGAGCAGTGGTCCGAATGGTGAAATTCAATTGGGTGTTTTACCACCCGATGGGATGGGACCACCAGCACCGATTGATGACGCTCTTGAATCTAAACAAAGAGAACTCTCTGAACTTCGAAGTGATGAACGAACTTATGCTCTCACCACCAAAAAAGATGCAACCACCTTATCGCAGTTCAACAGCAAGAGGCTTCGAAAAGCAAACATTCGAATGAAGCAAACAATTGCACTCTATATGCCACATAAATTAAATGTTGCAAACTTCAACACATATGAAACTCCAGACTTTAAACTTTTAAATGAAATGAAAGGATTGATATCCAGTCCAATCCAAGCAGGTCTACCATTAGCATTAAGAAAAGTCGCCACAGCGGCAGATGGAGTTGCATCTGTTCTCGGTGCAGATTTAAATGCAAAGTCAGCAATTGATGCCGCAACCGGAAGAGTGGAGAATCCAAGAAAAGAAACTGTTTACCAATCACCAGAACTTAGAAAATTTGAATTCTCATTCGAGTTTGCTCCAAGAAACTTAGAAGAGTCAAAGTTGCTACACGATATTATTCGAACATTTAAACATCACGCATATCCATCCCTTGCTGGTGCGGGATATTACTTTAATATGCCAGCAGAATTTGATTTGCAATTCTATTCTATTATCAATGGAACCGCATATGAGAATGTCTGGTTGAACAAAATTGCAAGATGTGTACTACAGGAAATCAATGTCGATTATACTGCTGCGGGTGTTGTTTCTATG
>UEXM01001354.1_pt1 | contig 20965 bp, 19 predicted proteins | sample 1796661 | NCBI WGS metagenome assembly UEXM01 (sample SAMEA4772469, study PRJEB27181) | metagenome | reverse complement strand
TAGCACCGTGCTTTACTTGCATTTCTGACATCCAAGCTAATTCTTGAGTTCTTATATCATAAGATTGCTTAGCTAATTTTAATCCTTTGTCTCCTTCTAAATCTGCCATGACTTCACTAATAGTCATCTGAGCATCTTCATAATTACCGTAATCAATAAATTGACTAAGCTTGTTTCGTGTTTGCTCCTTAGCTTTATCAACTAAATGCGCATCTCCTTCTAATGTATCCCATGCTCCTAATGTAGCATCTATTTTATCTTTCTGTGCTTTATTAGTATCAAATCTTTCTCTTAGTAATGTATTAACCTCAACTGAATAAGGGTTTACATATTGTGATACGTACGGTGCTAATGTGTAGTTGCTATATTGATTTGCCATAATTTAAATTTTAAGAGTATCGTTTTCTGAATCCTGTTGGTACAAACCCACCTTTTTTCATTTCAGTAGTTTCTACTAGGTTACCTTGAGCATCATATTTTTTCTTAGTAGTTTTAGTTTCTGTGGTAGACGAAGAAGAAGTAGTTTCCTCTTCATTACTGTGAGTACCATTGTGGTTCTTTATATATGTATTCATAAGATTCTTGAATGCATCTGTACCAGGCACATGTCCAGCTTGTACTAATGTTTGGGCATAACCTTCTCTATCATATATACCTGTATTTCCAGAGATAGCTTGAGCTAATCTTTCTTGTGCATTGTATTGTAACCTATCTTTATTCATACCAGCTACAACTCCTACTGCAGCATCTAACGCATTTAATCTTCTATCTTTAGTTGCTGCATCAGCTCCTCTATTAAACTCATCAACCTTAGCTCCCATTGTAGCATTAAATTTGTTAACGTCTTGTTGATTTACAATATTAGCTTTAGAAGCATCCATTGCATTCATAACGTTTTGAGTCTTTCTTTGCTGATCCATTACTGCTTCTTGATTAGCAATAGCAACATTTCCTCTAGCTTCTTGAGAAGCAATGTCTCTATCTCCTTGTTGTTTTTTAGCGTAAGCTGCCATCTTGTTCATCATATTAGATGGTCCACCTCCAGATTGATCAACAAATTTATTTAAACTTGCAAAATCTGACGCATTCTTAGCTCTTTCAGGATTCATATCTATTCTGTCTAGATGTGTTTTTGCAATCCTTTCTGGTATTATAGCACCTGCACTAGCCATTGGGTGCTCACTCATATAATCAGGCTGATCTTTAAATGCATACATAGCTGGTAATAACTGCGCCCCCATTACCAATGGAGTAATCCAGTCATTTTTCTTCTTAAGCATTTTATCCTCAGTAGTATTTTCTTCTTCTACTATAACTTCTTCAGTAGGTTCTTCTACAGGTGTCTCTTCTGGCTCTTCTGGTGGTCCAATAGCTGTTCTAAATGTTTGTTCTCCAAACAACCCGTCTACTGCAATTTTATTATTAGGATTTTTCTCGTTCCAAGCAGTTTGATAAGCTGTTACTTTATCCTTAGAATTCATATCAGCAAAGCTAGTAATACCAGCTTTCTCTAATACTTCAGGATCTACATTGTTCATCCAATTACCTCTAAAGTCTTCTTTTTTCAAAGCTTCTCTAAATGGAGTGTCTCCTGTACCTGCATACATTTGTACGCCATCTACTTTATATCCTGGCTGATAATCAGGCACTGTACCAAACTCTCCTTCATTATCACCATAAGCTTCATAAGAAGCTACTTTATACTTATTATCTCTTTTAGGTGCGTTGCTGCTAGATTTTTTATTTGTACTTGTACTTTTAGAAGGTGGATTACCTGCTTCTACTGCGTCTTCATCTACTTCTGCTTGAACCTCTTGAACTACTTCTTCTGCATTCTCTTTCATTGCCCATTTACCAACACCTGCTTTATTTGGATCATCAACCCAAACCATACCTTTTTCTTCAGCACCTTCTGCAGCCTCTGCCCACACAGCATAATTAGGATCATCTTTTCTGTAAGGATTAGTTACATTATTAGTAGCTTTTACAGTATTTCCAGATGTAGATTCTCCTTTAGTATATGCTCCTGTTTCAACATTAAAAACTCTTCCTGAACTTATTTGTTTATCGTGAAAATCTTTTTGTCTCTGAGTCATTTCTTTCCCTCTAACTAAAGGGTACTCTCCACCTTTCTTAAATTTTTTAACTCCTCCGGTTCTAGCTGTTTGAACCTTATTAGGATTTCTACCTGCTTGATGTTCTTGCATTTTAGCTAACAAGTTAATGTCTTCTTGGTTTCCTCCATTTGCTAAAATTGCTTTATGATGCTCAGCATATGAACTACCATCTTTCTTTAAATGATCAGAAAAGAAATAATCTTTCTTTTTACCTCCTTTATCATATGTCATAGTAACTTGATCCATAGTTTCTCCTCCTTCTACTTCTGTATTTTCATCTACCATAATACCGCCTTCATCATGAGAAGCTCCATTAAATTGTACTGCATCACTTCCTGGTATAGGTTGCACTTCTCCGCCCGGCAATTTCATTCCTCCTCCTTCATATTGAGACATTTGTTGCATATACCCTCCATTTTGCATTTGTTGTTGCTCATCCGGCTGTTCCATCATAACTTGATGTCCCATTGTTTGTGGATTGTAATTACCTTCTTGTGGTATATTCTGAGGTGCTTGAGGAACACCCATATAACCACCCATATTATATTTTTTCTTAGTAAGTAAATTTTGATCATCTGCTACCTGTTCCTTGCTCATCATAGCTTGATTATTAGCAGCAGGTGTATTTTCCAGTTTATAACTAGTATTTACATATGGGTACTCATTCATCTTCTTCATCATACCACCATTATTATATTTTCTTCTCATATTAATTTCCGTATTTCATTAATGGTTTCATTTGGCCTCCCATTCGATAAGTAACATTAGAACCTAGATCATACCCAGAATAAGTTTTTTGTTTAATTTCAGCTGCTCGTACTTGAGAGGTTGCAGTTGCCATTTTACCTACTAACTCTTTATTATAGTTATCTTTCTTCTCTTTTATTTTTCTTTCGTATTCTCTTTTAGCTTTTCTTGCTTTGTTTCTTCCAACTAAAGCTTTACCAAGTCCGTAAATTGCTCCAGCCGCAGCTCCAATAATATTACCAACTACTGGTACTGCGCTACCCATAACAGTTCCGGCTAGTGCTGCTGCACCAATACCAGTACCAACACCAGATAATACTGCTCCAGTTCCTTCACCAAAGTTTAATTTAGTAGCGTCACCATCATCAGATAAAGCAGAAACTCCCATACCTGCTAATGAAGCTACTGTCCCTATACCTGCACCAGATGTTAAGAATTTACCTGCTCCTGATCCTACACCTGCAGCTCCTACTCCTGTAGTAGACATAAGACCTGTACCTGCTTTCTTAGTAGTTTCTTCTAGTCCTTTTTGAAGTAATGTATTTTTAGTGTTATTCATTAAATCCGAACTTAATGAAAGAGGTTTATCGCTCATTAAAGCTGGGTTAAATTTAGTAGTATTTCCAAGGAAATTGCTTGTACCACCAATTCCTGAACCAATTCCTGAACTACTTGTATTTAATAATTGACTTGTTGGAGTGTTAAGTATTGAGCTACCACCACCTATAGTACTACTACCTAAAGTTCCAGCACCTAATTGAGTACTTTGTAAACTTAAACCTTTTCCAACTCCTGTACCACTACTTAAACTTAAACCTGAACTAGGAGTACTTAAACTTAATGGTTTATTACCTAACAATTTTGAACCTGATCTAATTCCCATAGGGTCTGCCCCTAATGAAAGAGGTGCTTGTTTACCCATCATATCTCCAATAACAGTTGATCCATCCAGTCCTGCTGCTCCCTTAACAGTCTCTGCAATACCTTTAACAGTTTTTGCACCACTTTCTAGTTTAGACTCTTCAGTAGCAGCATCTATTACAGCCTGCTCTCCGTCGCTTTCCATTTGCTTTACCTCTTCAACTGCTGTGCCCTGTGCAACATTCAGCCTTTCTTTTTCCGCGTTCATAGCATCTATCTTAGCTTGTAGAACAGCAGGATCGCTTTCTTGGAATACTAGACTAGCTGTATTACCCATCTGACCTGCAGATGATACAGTGTTGTCTCCGTACATTCCTCCAGTATTAAATTTCTTTTTTATTCCTCCGTACCTGTATGCTGCTAATGATCGATATGCAGGGGTTGTGTTTTTTATTTTATAGTTCATATTATCTGTGCATTTTACGTACAGCTACATTTGTAGAGTACAAATTTAATAAATTATTTGAAACATTGTCATAAATTAATCTAATTCCTACCCATTTATCTATAAATTTCTTTTGTAACGTCCAATTTTTAGTTAAATCCATATAAGAATTATTTATAACTTCGCTCATTCCGTCTACTGTAAACATATTATTTATAGACGATGTTGTTGTTGTACCTGTGTTTACTTGTCCCGTAACGTTAGTATTTGTAGACATATAATAAGGATTTGTATTAACTGCTATTGCAGCCATATCTCTAAATTTATTAACTTTCCATTCATTCCCAACTCTTCTTGTATTAACTAAATACTCTAAAGCACTAGTATCAATTTGAAAAGTATTATATATAATAAAACTTGTAAACCCATGCTCTAGCACACTAATGTTATCTTGATTAAATGTTTCTAATGTATAATCAAAAGAAGAGTGTAACAATGTATCTGCTTTCAATTCATTATGTACGTACTCAAACTCAAATAATGAATGTACTATAGATGTTAACCACTCTGCATTAGTATATTCTCCTGCATCATTCTCTTGGTAAAACAAACCATTAAGAGCATGATTGTTATGCTCCCATATTCCTGTATTACCATATGTCGTTCCTACGTGACTTCCGATAGGAGTTGCCGCAGTCCATGCTGGTCTAGCATATTGATCAGTTAAAGAGTAAAAGTTTTTAGACGTATTAAAATAAATATAAGGTACGTAATCGTGAAAACTTCCCCAAGCACTTAGTTCAGGATAATAAGAAATAGTCCAACCGGAAGGTTCAAAATAAGATGTATCAGTCCATTCTATTTTGATCCAATTTGTTCCAAATAGTGGTGCTCGTTCATAATACCTTTTAGTTTTGTTCCAACGCACTCCCATAAATGCTACAACCCCATATGAAGCTATAAATAAAGCTGTAGGTTTAAGTTCTCTTTTTGTTAATATTATACGTTTGTAAACAGGGTCCCAAATAGAATGATACCCCATTCCCCATATAGGATTATCAAAGTTGTTACCAGGCATCCCATACGACTCTAATTCATAAGGTAAGTTGTCTAAGAACCAATGCCACATACCAAGATTACTTATTTCTTGAGCGTTGTCCGTCATTAGAAAAACTTTTCTAGAAGATTGATCAACAAAGAAATATCCAAACCTAGTAGTTATTGCTGCATACATAGATTGAGTACCTGCAAATCCACCTTCAGTTTGTATCATCTCATCTGGATCTTGTGTAAATATATCACCACTACCTACAAAAGCTTCACTTCCATCATTCATCTGCATAGATTGTTTACCTTTTGCAGCAAACAAACTTTCTTCCATATGAAAATATAATAAGTTATTAAAAGAAGATAACTTCCAAAGCTCTCCTCTATTTTTAGGTAAGTCTTTAAATTGGTTAGCTAAGAATGTTCTATAGTTATCTATTAAACTAGTAGTATCATTTTTAGCACTTCTATGTGCTCTAGTAGTAAAGTCATCTTGCTCATCTACTCTTAAAGGTAATGGAAACGCAGTACGCACATCATTAGATAAAGAATAGTTATCGTTATACCCAATTTTATCTTTGTGTGTATAATCATGATCTTCTGTTCCTACATACCTAATAAGATGTGTAGCAGGAGTAAGAGGGAAATACGCAGCCTCCCCACTATCCTGATGTCTAAAGTTAATATTATCTGAGCTTTCTACAATGTGATAGTAAATAGCTTTTTCTGGAATAGAAAGAGTTTGATCATCTAAAGGTCTTACTCCTTTAGCTACTCCATATCTACATAAAAATGTATCTCCTCCCCAAATACCTTCTGGATGAGTATCTACTGTATGGCCGGTACCTGACATACTCCCACTAGCATCTTCAAAAATGTAGTTTTCAAAATCATCTCCTAACACTTCAAAACCTGTCCATATTAAAGCATTACTATCTATAGATTTATATAAATCTGTTTTATAAGATTTTAAATTTAACATATAAGATTTATGTCTTGCAGTAGCATCATCTGATAACTCAGTATTATCTGTAACTAAAATCATATCTGAATCATCTTCATATATTCCCCATAAATTCCACGGGTCAGCAGCGTTACTTCCACTACCATCTAGATCTTGAGTAGATACTAAAGAAGGTAATTCCCACCCATCTCTAAGGCCAAAAGCTATGTGAGACTCTCCTAATAAATTAACAATTTTTCCTAACCCTAAAGGAGTCCCATCAAAAATAGTATCTCCCATTATATAAGACTTAGCTTTTTGTCCTATAGGTCTATTTAATTCATAGTTACCAATTCGCATATCATTTCCACCATATCCAACAGTTGTATTCATATAAATTCCTCCCATAAATACAGCTGAATTAATATACGGTGGGTAACAATTTAAAGGTGTACCACTTACATCCCATCCCCATCTTTCTGTTACAGAATATAAACCACTATTAGTAGTAGTACTCATATCTATTTCTGATAACATTTTTCTGTCTTGCCTTAAATCAGGACCATTCCATGTATAGTCTCCTACTGTATACTCTACTTTTACATGAGTTGCTGGAGCTAAACTTGTTTTTTTTCTGAGCATATAAAAATCATGAAAACTGAAATTTTTATATCCTACACCATTATTATTTTGACCGGTAGATACTGCTAAAGTATAATTAGAAGCATCTTTTGAAAATGCAGAATTATGATATAAAGTTTCTTCTTTATCTATTAATGGTTTTAAACCTTGTAAAGCATCAGCGCTACCAGCAACTTCTAAACAAAGGCCAAGAAGTGCTCTTAGTTTAAATTGTGGTTTTCCTATATCCTGTCCTAAAACAGTTCTATTACTATAAGTCCTATCTGCTCTGTATATTCTAAATCCTTGAGCTTTATCAGCTATAGATCTAGGAACATGAATATCTTCTAATTCAAACCCTAGGGCTCTTACTTCGTGTTTTAAATCTACATCTCTATAATCGCCTCCTGTAGGGGGAATAATCTGTACTCTAAATCTAGCCCAAGAACCTGCACCACTGTAAGCACAAGTTGGTCCAGTCCAACAAGCTTGAGTTATTTCAACACGTCTTGGAGTACTTCCACCGGCAGTACAAGTAGACCATCCGGACGCACCTCTTTGTGAGCCCCAGCCCTCCATCCATATCTGGTCATTCATATTCATATTAGACTCTGTCCATGCCCAAGTACCTGTATACCCTACTCTATCATCATTTCCACCTGCAGTTCCTAAGTCACCACGAAGCTCATTACCATTAAAATAAGAATCTGCACAAACAGCAGACCCTCCGGTTCTAGTTACAGTATTTGTAGTACCAGCAATTGAATCAAAATAACGAACCCTAACTCTCCAAGTTTGATTACAAACGCTGTGATCATTAAAAAATTTAAAATGGCACATTACTTCAACTTGAGTATCAGGAGAAGTTGCTGTAAAACAATGATTGTTATGACTTGTGTCGTGAGGTGGAGTAGGATTAGTTCCTGTAGGAACTACACTAGTAATTGTAGCTAAATTAATTCTTCCTACATTTGCCAGGGTAGTGGCGTAACTATTATTCATCCAAAACGCACTACTTTGTGATATACAAGAATAGTAAGTCCCAGTAAAATGTGCAGTAGTAGCAGGTGTCCAAGAGCTTATTGTGTTAGAAATAACACTATCTGTACTATCCATTATACTACACCTTTCATAATTTTCATTTGAAGGAAAATGATTATGTCTTACAGGAGTACCTTGTAAAGTTGATACATACCCATTTCTATTCCAAACTTCATAGTCATCTGATGTAGGATAAACTTCTGTCATATTTTGCCAGAAATTCATATGTCTAGCTGCTCCTGTTGATGCTACATTTGCACCAGACACATTATTACTTAAATCATAAAATTGGTAATGTGCAGCCTGTTCGTCGTAGTTAGCTCTTAATGCTCCTGGAATTAAATTAGTTTCATTTGCATTACCACTTAACTGATTATATTGACTATAAGCTTGATTTGTTAATTCCGCTCTTCCTGGTATATGGTATGCATAAGACATGCTACCATCTTTAAGTATAAATGCAATATAAAAAGCATATATTTCATCTCTCGTATAACCTCTGTACTTAAATATATTAGGAACAAATCTATAAGATTGTGTATCATCTACATAATTACCTTCATCAACAGGACTATTTGCAAACCCATTATTTAAATTATCCATCGTTGCCCAGTACTCATCAAACACTGGAAAAGTTTTTATGACTGAATTTACTTTAATATTATTAGCATACTTTTGAAACCCAACATCTTTACTTCCTGTAGTGTTACCTACATATAGTATATTGTCTAGCTGTGTTATAGTCTTTGCCGTGTCATATGAAGTAGTATCTATAATTACAGACTCTACAGATCCAGAACTAAAACCTTCTATTCCTGTAAAAATAATATCTTGTGTGTTAACAGCATTTGTAACGGTAACTTCAATGTCATTTAGTTTAAAAGCATCTGCAGCATCTCCCATTTTTCTAATAACTACAGGACGTAGATATTTATAATCTGTATTAATATTATTTACACGCCATGTAATAGATTTAGATGTTTGACTCCCAGCTTTTATACCGTCTTTTTTAGTAGTAGGTCTAGTAGTATCATACTCATCTACAATAGGAATTGGATTAGATACTGTTAAATAATTAGTAGCTACATAATCATCATCTACATATGCTAATGCTAAATAATATACTCCGGTACGTAAACCTCCTCCTGTCCCAACACTTAACTGATGTCCTGGACTTGATGAAGAATTATCTATAACATCAATGTGAGGCACAGATCCTGCGTATGGAAATAGATTAATTAAGTCTATATGATTAAAATTTACTATTCCATATAATTGTGATACAGAAGTACTTTCTCTTCTTTGTCTATCAACATTAAAAGCTCTTGGAGGATTTAAATCATCTGTAAAATATATAATTAAATCTCCTACAGCATTAACTTTAAATGTACCACTAATAGGAAAGTTTTCGTTAAATTTTAAATCTCTGTCTGGAAAACCTGCAGGTGAAGGATTAAAAAGTATTGTATAATTACCATCTTCCCATATACCTATTTCACTACGAGGATTAACAGCAGTTACTACATCTAATACAAATAAAATAGTTCTATCGTTGTTAACCTCAATAGCTCCAATAACTTTATCATTTATAGCCCCAGTAGAACTAGTGCTACCTCCTAAATATGTATTAAGAGATGTTCCTCCTTCATTAGAAATAGCCCCCATCTTTTCATTCATGACCATATTCTTAGCGTAACGCCAAGATCCTTTTGGTTGATCTATGTGAGCAGTGTCTTTAAATAATCCTTTTATATACCTGTTTTCAGCCATTAATTTCTATTTAGATTTTCTCTTGTATTTAAATTTTCAAATGCTAAATCATGTCTATTAATATCTGGTATTAATCTAACCCATTGATTCATAAACGATTCGTATCTATCTATGTCTGGGAAGTTAGCTGCATTCCTAGCTTGTGTGCAATAGTATTTCCATTGCTGTTCTGCAAGTTCATATCCAATTTGATTGTTTTTAAATTTTGGATTACCTAATAAAATTTTCTTATATACATACCAAAACATTGCTTCTTGGTAGCTTATATCAGCCGGAACTAATGGGTAGCATTCTTCATCAGTGGGTAACGCCATATAACTTATACAAATTTTACCTGTATGAAATGAAGTTTTTATGTAGTCGCAGTCAATAATATACGTCTCTTCATAGATAGCATTTTCATTGACACATCCGTCACAGTGCATACTTCTGTGGAATGTGCTCGCTCCGTATTGTAACGGTTGTAGAGTATTGGAATTATCATTAAAATAAACATTTTCTAATATTTTTATACGGTTATTAATTTCATGTAAGACTACTGTAGTACTAGAATATTCTGTACCAGCAGCTTGAGCTGCAGCAATCTCTGCTTGTAAATCTTTTACTTGTGCAACAAGCTTATCAAGTTCTCCAGAAGTTGTAGGAGATACACCACCATTAATTGCAACTTGGTTTATAAAATATAAATCACTAGGCATTACTACTTTATGATCAACTACATCTAAAACACATTGCTTTTGACACAGTTGAGAAGAAGCCCCAATATGTTCTAAAGCTTCTCCAATCCATTCTATAGCGTCATCAATCCAATTATCACTAGATGGCTTTAAATCTCTAAAGATTTTTCTAATTATCTTTTTACTTGATATTGTTTTATATACTGCCATATTATTGCTTTTTAAATTTTAAGTAGGCTAACTCATCTTCTTTTAAAAGTTGAATTAATTTTTCTTTGTTACCTTTTATTCCTCTTGTAGGGTCAAACCTATATACTGATTTATTTTTTATTTTACATTTACCTTTTCTCCAGTAATATTTACAGTAAAACTCATCAGTGTGGTACACGTACCATTTAGTTCCTAACTCAGTTATAGAATCATATAAAGCTTCTCCTTGTTTAAGTAGTTCTTTTTTATACTTATTACTTTCACCCCAATCTATTCTTGGGGATCTAGGATCTCTATCTCTACGAACTATAGACAAAGTAGAAAGATTATTTCCCATGTTAAACTCTTTACCTGAAAGAACATATTCCATAATACCTATGTTAAAAGTATGGCATATATCAGAAAAAATTTTCTTATCTATATGGCCATACTCTTCAACATACGATTTATATATATCTGAGAAAGTGTACATCTTACTCAAACAAAGTTTCAATACCTGGCTCTAAAAATCCTCCTGATTTGTACATGTTTTTCTTACCACCCTGTCTCTTTTTACTAATTGCTTTCTTAGCTCCAGTAGGTTTTCCTGAAGAATTTACATTTGTTAAAGTTCCTGTCCCTTTAATTGTAGATCCTGTCCCCATTCCTCCAGTCTTTTTAAGTTCAGGATTCATTTGTTTAACTTTTTTAGTAACAGCTGCGTTAAGTGCATCAGACTTTTTTTGTTTAGCTGCTGCTTTCTCATCCTTTTTAATATTACGCATAATGTTTTTAGCTTCTTTTTGTCCTTCTCTTAAACCTCTTCTCCTAGCTTTTCTTACATCTCTTGCTTCTTTTTTAACCGATCTTATTCCTTGTCTAGTAGCTTTTCTATCTATTCTAGCTGCTTTACGAGTAGCTTTTCTATCTAGCTTTCTATCTTCTCTAGACATTCTAGTTTCTTCACCTGCATCATTTATTTTATCTCTTCGTGTAAGCCTAGATTTTCTTTTAACTGCTCGTCTTTCTTCACGTTCAGATTTTCTAACATTTCTACCTGCTTCTCTAACAGTTCTTCTGTCTTGTCTGTTTTCTTGACGTAAAGTTTTTCTTTCTTCTCTACGTCTTTGTCTGTCTTTTTTACTTAGTATTGCCATTTTATTTAATTTAATTTGTTATTGTTTAGGAGAACTTCCTCTTATAGTTTCTTTATCTTGTTGCCTGTCATTTGCAGTATCACTAAATGAGCCAGACAACAAGGCTAATTCTCCTTGTGTGATACCTTGATTAATAAGACTTAATGTGTCCATACCTATAGGATATGCTGTAGCAGAATCATCATAACATCCATGAGGACCTTTACATTCAGTAAACAATGCAACATCTTTAGGATTTTCAAATACCCCTCTTACATTAACTGCTTCTAAACCTTGTGCATTGTATATATATAAATACTCATCAATCATATATGCTTTCATTTTACCTTTTGTATACTTGTCGTGTGGAAGCCATTGTATTGCATTAGAATTTATTAGAGGTATAGTTCCTATCCCAGTAACATCTCCTACATAAGTAATTGCTTCTTCAAAATTGTATCGTATAGTTTTTGGTATAGGCTTTAAACTTCTATATACTATACACTCTGAAGGTAGTCTACAACATTGTGTAGCATCAACAGGTATTATATCTACACACCCTAAATCTTGTTCTACATGTCTAGACGAAAATCCATTTTTAGTATAATCTCGCCTAATAAACATAGCTCTATAATGAGCTATATTAAATTTAATTTGGTCTAATGATATATGCTCATCGTTGTTAGATCTACCTCCTCTAACAAGATTTAATAAATTGTATGCTATTTCGTCTAGTGTCATATTTTACTTTTTTGCTTTTTCTAAAGACCTTCCTCCAAAATAAGCACCTATTACTGTTATTAATACTAACTGTAATAGATCAGTCCATTTAGCTTCTACTACAAAATTAATTACACCAGCATCAATAAATATTAGTAGTACAGTTGCTACTACTAAAAATATTAAAACTAACGGTCTTACATTTTTACTTAACCAAGAATCTGATTTCATATCAGCTTCCCATCTTGAAGATATTTCTTTTTCCATTTGAACTTCGTAGTTTGCTACTAATTCTTTTATCTTTCTTTCTGCTTCTAGTTTTTCTTCTGCAGATGTATGTAGGCTATCTACAACACCACCTATGCCCTTTACTAACTCTGTAGCACCCCCACTAAATATTTTTCCTAATATACTCATAATTTATTTATTTAATATTTTCTTTAATATCCACCAATATCTGTTGCTGATCCAGTTGTATTAGCTTTTCCTAATCTTGGATTTTTACCTCTATGCAACATGTTATAAGAATTTTGATAATCCTTTCTTATACTCTTAGTTGTTATTTTAACATCTGCTGTTTGATTAGACGCACCAGTTTTAAAGTACAATTCCCAAGATAGTCTATCATATTGTAATTCATCATACCCTAAAATTAATGTCTGTCCTACAGTTAAAGTATAAGATTTTAAAATATAATGTTTATATTCAACAGATCTTGCACTTTCGTAATTTACACCTTTTTGTGTTCTTTCTGGATGTACCCACTGTGCTAAATATAAATCAAGCACTACATCTACAGACGCTGTATTACAAATTACCATTGAACATATATCTACTCTCTCTAAATGTAAAGTCTCATTACCTAATTTGACTAAACAGGTAGCAGTATCGTCTGCAATACTTCTATATACTTCTAATCCGTTATCAAAAATATTTGACATTATACTATTTTAGTTTTTAAAACAATTGTCATATTACCTCTAAAGTTTCCTGAATCTACTCCGGCAGTATCTTTAAATGCTGGGAAAATAGCTGCTCCTGCCGGTACAGTGTAATCTCGATTTAAGTCTTCTAATTTATTTAATTTTTGATTAAACCCATTTCCCCCATCTACAGCGTTAGCAAACGCTCTTAATGTTGCATTCTGTGCATCTACAGATGTTGAATCATCATCTACCGAGCCTCCATAATCAGGAGCATCTAAAATAAATACTCCCCCACAAAAAGAGTGAGTACCACCAAATCTATACCCTGTACCAATAAATCCTACTAACTTACATTCGTAAGGAACTTTAAAAGCTGAAGCTTGTAAAACATTTGCACAGCTTACAGTAGAACTGTTAACTGTTACACCGTTAGTACTAAGATCTGTTCCCCAAACATGATTAGATAAACCAGAGTTACCAAAAGTAATCCAATTAGTTTTTATAACATCTTGGCAGTGAAACGATATATACTGATAAGCATACCTATTATCTACATATGCTTTTATTGACTCTGCTGAAGAAACATTAGTAGCTGAAGCACCAGACATAGTATCTGAGTCTATCAAAGGAAGCTGTGTATTTGTATCAGTATAATTATTAGTATGTACTGTACCAGCACCATCTACTGTTAAATCTACAGGTATAGTAGGTTTATTAAGTATTTTATTGTCTCCACTTGAAGAATTCCAATCACTTTGAACATTAACTTCAGCACCTACAGCTATACCATTAAGTTTAGTATGATCATCATTAGTAAAATTATTTTGCGATAACTCACCGTCTTGTATACTATATGTAGTATTAGTGTCAGTATAATTGTTTGAATGAACAGTACCAGCTCCATCAACAGTAAGATCAACCTTTGCTGTATTAGCAATTATAGCATTAGCCTGAGCTGTTGATATTGTTGTACCAATAGCATCTAGCTTAGTATGATCCGCTTCTGTAAATTTATTACCTCCTAGTAATTTCACTATTTCTTTTCTTCGTGTTTATATTTTGTTTTACCTTTACTATCTCTATACGCAATAGTTAATTTTTTTCTATTCTCTCTATGGGTTACATAACTAACATGTATCCAATTAGGGTTATTATCATCTCCAAATTCCCAAATTAACTGATCAAAATCTAAATTGTCTTTTATATAATGATACATTTCTGCATTTGTTTTATATCCAAAGACATCATCTAAATCTAAAGCCTGACCTTTCATATGCTGAGAATGTTTAGATCCTCCTATAGCTGTGTTTACAGGTTCTCCTCTAAACATACTAGTAATTTTTATAGGGCCTCCAACCCACTCTCTTAATGGTTCAAATAATCCTTCTGCTATATCTTGCATACACTTTAACTGTTCTTTATTAGGAGTATTATCTAGTCCTTTTCTTAAAGCTGTATTACTATGCACACCTTCTTTATAGCTTATATGTTTACTTATTTTATCCATTTATTATGCTTTTTTAAATATTGCGTATTCTACTATTACAGATTCATCTATTGCTATTACCTCTACTCCTAAATTGACTTTGCAAGGTATCCATGCAATCTCTCCAGTAGCTATTTGTCCATATGCTGTTCCTGCCGCTATTCTAATATCTACAGGCTTGCTGTTAGTACTACTAATATTTTTTATGTATACATAATGTGCTCCTGTACTAGCCGCTGCTAATTCTGTAGGCCCGCTATGTAATACAGTAATCCTAGACATCTCTGCAGGATCTGTAGTTGTTACTGTGCTTACGACAGAAAGTCCTAAAGCATCTGATAATGCATTAGCACTAGTTATATTTAATTTTGTTGTTACTGTTGACATATCTTTATTATTTTAATTGTTATTAGGCTACTTCAAATATTCCTATTTCTAACGTAGGTGTTCCAGATGCAGCATCTACATGTAAGTCATATGTAGCAGCCCAAGGAAAGAATGCAAATTCTCCTGCACCTAAAGTCATAAATATATCTGTAGCATCATTATCTATATCATTATCTGCCTCTGTATCCATACCAATACTTATTACTATACTAGTGTCTAAATTCTTTAGATATACATATGATTTACCATATGAAGCTGCCGCTAAAAGAACAGCTTTAGTAGCTGAGGTTGCTTTTGTAAATAGTCTGCTATCTCCTCCTACAGTTAAAACTTTACTTAAAGATAAATTTAAAGTATCACTTGTAACAGTAGTACTTGTTAAATTTAATTTTGCTGTTATTGTTGCCATTTTATTTTATTTAATTGTTATTTTTTTTACTACACTCCCATCATCATATATATACAATAAAAGTTTATTCTTATTAATTTTTGCAGGTCTACCTAATAGATCAGTAATCATTATTAAATTTTTATTACTACTCATCCTTGCTGGTGGTTCTGGACCTACCCAGGTTGTTTCACAATACTCATATGTTAATTGACATATATCATCCCAATCATTATCGCAGCAATACTCATCTACTTCTATAACCCAAGCGTAACACTCGTCATTTAACCAATAAGGGTTACCAGGACCAGTAATACAATCAGCATCATAATTGCAGCTAAGACTGTCAGACGTATTAGCATCTGGGTCATAGTTATAGGCTGTTTGGTCCATACAACCCTGAACCACAGTAATACATGACCCATTATCAGTATTAGCCAATATATTATAATTAAGAGCAGTACTATCGGTACACCCATAAATATAGTCAATACAGCTAAAATCTTCACTGTTAGCTTGTGGCGCGTAGTTGAGTGCAGAAGGGTTAGTACAACCATAAATATAAGGGATACAACTGTTATTATCAGCATTTGCTAAAGGGTTATAATTAAACATTATTGAATCTGTGCATCCATATATAAATGGTATACAGCTTCCATCATTCGTATTTGCTGCAGGATTATAATTAAACTGCGTTGGATTTATACATCCATATATTACTGGAACACAAGAACTATCATCTACATTTGCGTTAGGGTTCCAATTAAAAGCTAAAGTATCTGTACATCCTAACACTATTCCTATACAACTTCCATCATCAGTATTTGCTAATGGATTATAGTTTAAAGCTATTGAACTCATACATCCATAAATATACGGAATACAATTAGAAGGAGTATTAGCTAATGCATTATAATTAAATGCAAATGCATCCATACATCCCGTTATTACAGGTAAACATCCTCCATTATCTATATTAGCTAATGCTTCATAGTTGAAGGCTGTACTATCAGTACAACCCCACACTGCTACTGTTGAGCAAGTCCCATCGTCATAGTCTGCTGTATAGCCTTGTGTATAATATTCCAAATACTGAGGACTTGTACATCCCGGATCATAGTAACAACTAACATCATCTGTATTTGCTAAACTGTCATAATTTATTGCTGTTGGGTATGTACACCCATATATTCTTTCTATACAATTATTACCACAATAAGGCATTCCCATAACTGTTACAAAAGGAGCTAAAGGACTTGCAAACCCTCCTGGAGCATTGATAGCTATATGCTCGTCAGAGTATACGCTATAACCACATTGAACAGAGGTAAATTGTGATTGTTGTGTAATATTAAATTTAACTTCTATTGGTTCTGATATACTCAGTTCAAATGTAAACGTAGTGTCAAAACCATTATCAAGAGTAAATATACCTAAAAAGTTATTACCTTGAAATACTTGTAAAAATGATCCAGCCCAACCGTTACCAGCTAAATCTGTTAGTTTTAGTGTGTGAGTGCAGCTGTCTGTTAATATATTAGTATTAGCTGTAGGATCAAAATTAAAAGAACTTGTGTCTGTACATCCAAATACTTTAGGTGTAAAACACATGCCTGTATCTACTGTAGCTATAGGTAAGAATTCTACATATGAGCTATCCATACACCCAAATATAGGTGGAGGTGGTGCACAATCATTTAATGTAAATCCGTGATAAGAACTAAAACCAAAGTTAGCAGAGTCTGGTTCAACTAAAGTATCTCCACAATGGATAACATAAAAAGAACCATCTTGTCCTCCCCATAAAGCACCATTCATACCATCTCCATAGGTATCGTACATTTCAAAAGTATAACTACCATTTACTATACAAAGTTGCGTTAGCTGTGGACTGTAATCTATTATATTAGTATAAGGACCTCCAGAAACGGTAGTGTCTCCATTACTATCAATTATAGCCCAAGAACTTTCTTCTGGGTATTGATCAGGATTTATAAGTATATTTACATAAGTTCCATTAGGACATTGTCCAAAAGCAGATGATAGTCCAAAGACTACAACCATTAATAGTATATACAATATATTTGAAATATCTTTTTTCATTTTAAAAATCACTCATTATTAGTTCATCAATTACTTCTTGCATTTCTTTTCTTGTAGCTTTCATAGCAAATGATATATCTGCTTGAAATCTTTTCATTTCTTCTCCATCTTTAAATATTACAACTGTAGGCACAACAACTATTTCATGTTTCGTTTGCAGTTTAGGAGACTTAGCTATATCAACATAGACTATATCACAATCTGTTAACTTACCTATATAGCTCACTTTATTTGGATCATTCCATTCTGCATTAAAGTGTGTAACTACTATTTGGCCAAAAGCATTTGAAGATATTAACAATAATAATAAAATTAATAAGTATCCTCCAAATATCTTTGCGGTTGTACTTTTCATTATCTCTTATCTAACTTATCTTCAATTCTAATTAATCTATCTTTTAGATCATCAACAGCTTTTTCTGTATTTTCAATTGTAAGTCTTATATTTTTATCTTTCATGTCAAACTCCATTCTACTTACATCTTGTGGTGGAGGTACTGGTAATTCTTTTGCTTCCGCAATATCTGCCTGTAACATAAACCACATACTTACTAATGTAAATATCAAAACTGCTATTCCACCTAAAGTTTTTATACTTAACTTAAAAGTCGTATCTTCGTTTAATTCTTTCATTTTTATATCTCAAATCCAAAGTTTAATATCATAAGTCTAAATCTTACACATTTCTTTTTCTTAGCACTGCATCCTTTTACACTGCAAGGACAGTAATGTAATTCTAATACTGTTAATGTACCCAGTCTAAAATTTAATTCATATTTTGCTTTTTTATTTCCTCCTTTCCAAGAGTTTATCCAATTTATTTCTGTATTTGCTTTTTTATGAGAACCATCACAGTTTCCATTTTTATCTTTTGTATTACCACATTTGCATTTTGCCATAAGTTCTAATTTTAAAATATTATATAATTTACACCTAATTTAAAGTCGTACCATTCTCTGTTCCAGTACTTATTGTATTTACCTTCTATAAAGGTTCCTAAATGTTTGTTGTATTTGTAGCCAAAGATTAATCCTCCTGAATAATCTAACCATTGTTTACCTTCGTATTTATGATAAGAGTAACTGTTACCATCATCATAATGATATGGCATTACATTACCCCAAGTGTGTAGCCAAAAATCTTTTTTATAATGATAAAAATCAAAGCCTAACACTAATGAATGTTGCCATTGAGAAGGCAACTCATCTCTTTTTCTTTCCGTATAATCTCTTAAAATAGTTGGAACAACTACTGCTTTCCAAATTTCAGAGTTAGTAGCTACAATATTTCCATTAGGATCTTTATATTCATTTGCATATACATCTACAGTATATCCTTCCATTATAGCTAAATACGTATAATGTATATCACCATTAGGTAAAATCCACTCTTTTAAAGGATCATACCCGTAAGGTTCTGATAGTCTTTGTGCTGCTCCTACATTAAAAGACAGCTTGCTAGTTACTTCATGTCTGTATCTTTGAGATACTTCAAAGTATTTTATATCAGCAAAACCATCTTCTAAATACTCTCCTTTAAAAGAAAAGTGCTTAGCGCAAATAATTTTACTACAGTTATCATGTGCAGAATAACGTATAAAATGGTGTTGATCTAAATACTTGTCACCTTCTTGACGTTTCATATCAAACTGAAATTTATACTCTAACCCTTTAATTTTACCTACAGTAGCAGCATCACTGTAATTAGATTCTGATCCATCATAAAAAGCTTTAGCTTTATTTTCGTATCCAAATCTTGCTATTTTTCTTATACCTAGAGATACATTATAATCATAAGGAGTTTGTAAAGTAGTTGTAGTTAATCCATTATTAATACTATAAACATCTACATCTGATATTGAGTTTCCTCCATTTACTGCTGCGTAAAAAGTAGAAAATTTAAAGTATTTTTTTATCTGTGCGTCAGCTACAGTAGAAAAACAAATTAATATAGTTAGTATTATATATCTCATTTTAATATTCATTATCTATACTAGTTGCTGTTGGTGAGTCAGTAGCTATTGATACTCCATTTCCATTATTTGAAGCATGGTGACTATTACCACTAGAATCTGTTGTTCCTAATATTTGAGGAACACCATTAGGATCTACTACTTTATAGCAAGTTCCTCCTCTGTCAGGACAATTACCAAACTCTCCATGCCCACTTCCAATCTCTGTTACAGAACCACCTTCTGGAGTTCCAGGCTCTTCTTCATATTCTTCATATGTAATTGTTTGTTGTGCAGCTTGTGTTACAATTGAGTCTTCACATTTTAACCATAATTTTAAATATGATGCTCCATCATATACTCCTTGATCTACAGTAGGATCTACAGAAAATTCACCTTCATTATACATTGCACTTATTTCTGCTTGACTTAATTCATAATCTTTCCAAATACAAATATCTTTCATATGACCATCAAAATCATAATTAGAATTATCTAATCTATGCCCAATAGCAACAACAGAATTAGTATTAGGCATTCCATTGTAAGTTCCACCTGCTCCGGTAGTTGTACTAAGTTCTAACCCATCTCTGTATAATCTCATACCACTATGATCTTCATTCCCATTATAAGTAGCTACTATGTGATACCACGTGTTATGAGGATTATTAACTGTCTGTGCTGGTCCTGTAACTCTTTTATAGTTACTATCAGTATTGTCTTGAATATCAAACATTAGTTGTCCGTAATGTAAAAATAACTTATACTCTTTTGTACTACTTGTAGTACACTTACCTATTAAAAGACCATTAGCAGTACTACTTGTTCCACTTATATCTTGTTTTATCCACATTGAGAATGAAAAAGGTTTATCAGTATCAGATCCATCAGTAAAACTAAAATCATCATCATCAGCAATAGTAAGACCATCATCAGTTCCTACAAAATCTACTGATTTTCCATTTGATGCGTAGTACTTCATTTTTCTAGCACTATCAGGTAATATGTTAGTAGATATACCAATCATTAGTATCCGAAATATGCTATTACTGCGTGCCCTGCTCCTACAGTTGTGTGCACAGTTAAGGAAGTCCATCTTCCGTAAATCATTGTTCCAGAAGCAAATTTATTAGATGTATCCATAACTACACCTCCTGAACCTGATCCTGTTGTAGTAGTTCCAAAACTAGCGCTTCCTGATGCGTTCTCTGCTACAAGTGACGCAAGTCTTGTATTACCATGAAATTGTATAGCAACAATAACCATTCCTGTTGGAGGAGTTATAGCTGATGCATTTGTATCTGTAGATGCAGATCCATATTGTCCTAATTGATGATTTCTTGTTACTTTTACTTCACTAGATATTCCTTTTAATAATTGTTCCTGATTTGTTCTTGCTTCCATATTATT
>UEXM01001353.1_pt1 | contig 20999 bp, 17 predicted proteins | sample 1796661 | NCBI WGS metagenome assembly UEXM01 (sample SAMEA4772469, study PRJEB27181) | metagenome | reverse complement strand
TCTATTATACCATTAATCTGCACGTTACCAAGTAATATATCAGCCGCTAAATTAGCTGTACTGTGAGTAAAGTATGGTAATTCAAAAGCAAGTTGAGTTGTATTATCTTTTAATCTTACACCTCTAAAACTAGGGAAGTTTATTTGAGCGCTTGTACCACTCATTGTTAAAACATCATCTATTATAGTCGATCCATTAAAATAACTTGTACCGTTATTGTAAAAATCAAAACTTGCATTAGTAGCACCAACATATATTCCTTGTGCTTCTAAATCTCCTACAAAAGTTGCTTTGCCGTTATTTGCCAAATGAAGTGCTCGTGTACCTGTGTTTATTTGATAACCAAGAGCAGTAGTAGCTCTATTAGTATAGAAATACATTCCATTTGAAGCTGTAGAAGTTGAGGAAATAACGGCACTACCATCACCAACAGCTAATCTTAAAGCTTGCTCACTAGCATGTGTGTTAGCCGCGTTACCTTCAATAATAGCTAAACAAGTTACATCATCTTGCGCTACAACAACTGTATCATAATTAAGTTTTGCTGCTGTATTAGTTCCTGCTCCAAAATATGCAACATGACCATTACCAGAGCTATATGCTTTTTTAACATCTAAAACGTAACTATTACTAGCGGTAAGAGATGTAGAGCCTACAGTAACATTACCTGCAAAAGTTGCTTTTCCAAAAGTTGATGGAGAGAATGTATTTGCAACGTGTATTCCTGAATTAAAAGTTGCCCAACCACCGTCTGACATGTCAAGCGTAAGAGCTGTTATAGAAGAAGCACCATCTTGACCTTTAAATACTATGTCTTTATCAGTAGCAGAATTTTGTATTTTAAAATCTCCTGCAGTTTGATTAATAAATAAAGCGTTAGAACCATCATGTAAAAGTCTTAAACCTGTAGTTCCGTTAAGATATAAATTATCACCTGTTCCTAAAGTTACATCACCTGCAAAAGTTGCGTTTGTTCCAATGCTAACTGCGTTTGTACTAAATGTATGGATAGTATTTGAAGCATATCTCATTGCCATTATTATACCATCGCCACCAGTAGATGTTCTACCTAACTGTAAAGCTGTATCATCTGAAGATACTTGTATTTCTGGAACTGTTGTTGAATATTTTAATCCTATACCTGTTTGGTCAGCAAAACCTGACGCTGGATTTACAACAGTATTACCCATTAAAATATTCCCTGCAAAAGTTGCTGCACCAGCAGCGCTAATTGTTAATCTTGTTCCAAAACCATTAGAACCATCTTGTGTTTGAAAAACTAAAGAACCTTTGTTATCTGCACCGTCTCTAAACCCTGCAACTGTTGCTACACTGTCGTTATTGTTAGAAAATATTAATTCTCCAAATGCACCATTAGAACCATTAGTTCTTTTACCATTCATAAACTGAGTGGCAATTGAAGAGGTAGTATCATGGTTTTTAACAGTAAAAGTATCATCAACTGTAACAGCACCTGAAAAAGTACCACCGCCCACAGGCACAAAAGATCCAACACCTGTTAAAGAACCATCTATCTGTACATTACCTACAAAAGTTGCATTTGCAGTATTATCAAAAGCTAACGCTGTATAACCAGGAACTCCATCATTAGCACTAAGAACAAGCTCAAAGGTTCCTGCCGTACTTGCATCCGCACCATAACATCTAATTTGACTTTTAGTTGTATTTTCTTGTGAAATTTTAATAGCACTTGTTGAGTGTGTTACGTTTTGACCTTTAGCAACAAATATTTTATCTGTTTCTACAATTCCTGCAAAAGTTGAAAGATATGCTCCGGACGAGTTGTTACTAGCATTAAATTGAGCATAAGTATAACCATCTGAATCTATAAATTTAACCCCTTCGTTTCGGTTAGTTCTTAAAACCATATAAAAACTTTCTAAACCTAAAGAATTATTCCAACTAGTATGCCCAAATCTTATTTTACCTGTTGTTTGTAAATTATATCCGATATCAAAATTATCAGCAGCAGCTGGTAAAGTCATGTCACCATCAAATCGTGCTGTTCCAGCAACAGTGGTACCACCTGCAAAACTTGAATTTCCTGTTCCTGAAGCTTGTATAACCCCTCCAATAGTAACAGTACCTGTATTAGGATTTAATGCAAGATTAGTTCCACTAGGAGTTGTTATTTGACCACCAGCGATGTCAATACTGCTACCAAACATCGCCCAATTATCATGTGCTAGTGTCAACGCTGTGCTTATGGAACCTGCGCTAACAGTTCTAAATTCTAATCTAGCATCTCTATCTGAAACATCAGTCCATATACTTTTTATTTGTGTACCATAAACTGAAGTTGTTCCTGTATAATAACCACCCATGTTAATTACAGCGTGAGTATCTTCATCTGCTGGTGAGGTTGTAAAATGCAATAAATCTATTTGAGCACCACCAGATCCAGTGTTTGTTGATTCTACTCTTATAGCATCACCTGTACCTTTTAAATGAAGTAAACCAGCGGCTGTTCCTGTACTTCCTGTATTTGACATAAATACTTTGCCAGCAGATATTCTCATTCTTTCGGAACCTCCTTCATATAATCTAATTCCACCAGTAGCACCATCACCAGCCCTTAATTGCAACAAACCTGCGTTTCCATGTTCATTACCAGCTAAGTGAATAGAAGCCCCTCTTGTATCTGTAGCATCTCCTCCACCCATTATTTTTAATTGGGCATTATCAGAAGCATCAGAAGTATTTGCACCGATTTTAAAATCAGTAGCTGAACCTAAAATATTTCCTGCAAAAGTTGTGTTACCATCTATATATGTAGTACCACTAGTATGTAGTGATAGTTGATTAGTTGAGTGGTTGTAACCAACCCAAGCAACATTGTTAGCTGCAGCATCACCAAACATATAATAAGCATCAGCTGTACTTGATTGTTGTACAATTGATCTTGTAGTTCCTTTAACGTGTAAAAATGTAGTTGAATCGTAAGGTGCACCTGTAGTACCAGGACCTATAGTAGTAACACCTGTAAATGTTATATCACCAGTAGCTGTATCATCCGCATCGCTTCTTAAAAATGAAGCCGCATGTAAATTATCAACTGTATCGGCATTACTTACTGTAACACCTGTTAAGTTACTACCATCACCATGAAATGCTGTAGCATAAACTCTATTCCATCTATTTCCATTTAAACCTAAATCAAAACTACCAGAAGCACCTTGTGGATAAAAACCACTATTTGCTGCTGACCAAGTTAATTGTTTTAGTGTAGTTCCTGTATATGAGTTTAAATACAAGTGTCCAGTTGTTCCGCTTGAACCCGCCTGTATTGTTGCTCTATCTGTGTTACTTGTAAATAAACTAAGTCTATTTGTAGTTATAGTTCCTGCAAAAGCTGCTATAGAACTTGAAGCACTAGAACTTGGTGTAATTCCAAATAATTCAGTTGAAGTACCTGAAATATTGTTTTTAAATGTTAATACATTACTAGTTTCATTAGTTATATACCAATCATCACCATCATCATCTCCTTGGTCTGCTCTTAGCAAAAACTTTGCTGGTTCACCTTCGTCTGAGGTTACAATAAGAGTATCAGTGCTTGCGTATACATTACCTGTTCCATTTGGTGTTATGTATATACTAGAGTTTGTTTGTGAACTTTGTATATCTAAACCGGGGTTATTAAACTTTAATCTTGAAAATTCTGTACCACCTGCTCTTAATACTATATCACCACCACCAGCATCTAATCTAATATCATCTGGAGCATCAATAGTAAAATCACCACTACCACTTTCTGTTAAAGTTACGTAGTTAGCATCATCACCACTTATTTTTAAAGCACCATTTAATATTTTTACGTCACCAGTTGAACCAACTTCAAATCTGTGACCAGCTGCACCACCAGTTGTTGCATCGTAAATATAAAATACATTTTCAGCTCTAGTATTATTTGTACCATCACCACCTGTACCAAGTCTAAACTCTCTAAGATCTGATTTAATTGCTAGTTCTGCATAACTAGCGCTAACAGCTTGTTCAATCATTATCCCTCTTACATCACCCGTAGAATTTTTTACGTGAAGCGTGTGGGTTGGAAGTGTTTGACCAATTCCAACTTTTCCGTCTCTAGTAATACGCATTTTTTCAGTATTACCAACACCTTGTTTGTATGTTTTAAAAGCTATATCTCTACCATCAAGACTATCAGCATTGTTGTAGTGAACACCTATACCACCGTCTCCATTGTTAAAAGTTAGCAAGCAACCATCACCACCTCTAATATCAATATTACCATTTACAGTAAACTTTTGATGTAGTGTTGTGTGACCGATCCCAACGTTGCCACCGTTAGGATTTAATAATAAATTTCTAAGTGTAGCTCCTTCTCTTGCTTCTATCCAACCATAAGAATTTTCAACAGTACCTATATTTAGCTGAGTACCACCAGTAGTATTTGTAATTGACAACGTTTGATTTCCATCAGCTGGTGTAGCAGATGCACCTTTTACATCTAACTTAGAATCTGGTTGATGTGTACCAATACCTACATTATGGCTAGCGTTTACATTTATACCTTGAGTAATACTGCCATCCATACTTAGGTTTACCACATCATTACTGTCGACGTAACCAACCCATCCCTTAAAAGCACCACCTTGTCTAAAATTCCAACCTGAATGCGTACCATCAGCTGGGTTAACCCAAGGGACACCTGTTATATCTAATATAGCGCCAGGTGCGCCATTTCCAATACCAATGTTACCGCCTTGAAACCAAGAGTTACCAGCGGTATCTATACGTACTTTTTCTACATTGTTATTAGTGCCATCCGAGCTCATTAACGAAAACAAACCTTTATCTAAATTAGCACCAGATGATCCTCTAGAAATAATTCTAGATATAGTATAATCATTTGATCTAACTAAGAAATCAGCATCGTCTGCTTGTATTGATACAGAACCTGCAAAAGTTGCAGCTTTATTTCCGTTTAAAGTGAGGACGTCTACTACAGCATTTTCCGTGCCTGCGTGAAGAGAGAATTTTAAATAGTTACTAGCTTCAGTAGAAGATACATAAGATTTTATATTGTGATATCTACTCGTATTAGAGTCAAATCTACCCAATGTTAATATACCTTCACTCTCGTGAGTAGGCATAAAATCTATCTGTGTTGTACCAGATATATGTATTCCATTTAAGAATTTCCTAGCCATACTTATTCATTTTAATATTTTTATCCTATCTTATTGATAAGAACTTTAATTCCATTAGTAGCAGGAGCATTTCCTGTAGCAAAAACAACTTGCACCCTACCTCCGGTTTTTCTAGAAACATCTGCATGTACTGTATCACCTGTTGATACTTCAATTAACTGTACCATAAATTGACTAGAATCGGTACCTAAGCCATGATTTATATGAGGTGAACTAGCACCAGAATTATCAATATTGTATGATACAGCAGATCCATCTCCTATAGTTCCAGCAAACATTCTGTCTGTAGGTACTTCTATAGTTTTGGAAACTAATGCTGTAACGTGACCATATGTATCTAATGTAACATCTTGTATAACTGCATTACCTGAATTATCTACAGATGCTTGTGATGATGTATCACTATGCGATATATTAACATCTTCTCCATTTTCAAAAGCTATAGTAATACCACCACCTCCTACAAAGTCAACAGATTCTGTAGTGCTTATATTATCTACAGAAGTATTATTAACTTTTAAGTTCCAGTAGTCATAGTTATCAAGACCTGTAACACTAATCGCATGTGTAGTACCTTCGCCCGCGCCCGCGTTCGTAAGAGATATATTAGTACCTGCAGAAATAGATTGTACATAGTTACCAGAAGTATGAGTGCCTAATACTACATCATTTTGTTCTGTATGTAATTTATACTCTGTTCCTCCAGCTAATCTTTGTGACCATCTATCAGTTGATTCGTCCCAATATAAAATAGCATTAGTTGATGTTCCTCTTTCTACTTCAATACCTGAATCTTCACTAGGAGTACCAGTTTCATTACTGTTAAGAGTAATTATATTATCTTCAATTAATACAACTTCAGAATTTTTAGTTGTTTGGTTTCCTGATACAGTAAGATCTCCTTGAATAGTTACAGCTCCACTAAAGTGACCAGTACCATTAACATCTAAGTTATGTGTAGGAACTGATAAATCATTTGCAGGGTTAATAAGAAGTGCACCAGTACCACTGTTGTTACTTCCTAGTAATTTAAATATAGCTGCTGATTTATATGCTCCAGATCCATTACCTTTATTTAAAGATAAACTCATAATAGAATCTTGATTAGATGCATCATAGATTCTACTGTAGAAACCAGCATAACTTATATCTGCCGAATTAGCACTGCCCATTGCATTTCTGCCTCTAAACTCAAGGACCCCTAAAGTGTCACTATCAACAGGAGTTCCTGCGTTTCTATAAAGAACTAAATCAGGTGCAGAAGCAGATGAAGTTTCTCTTCCCTCTAATAAAATATTTTCTGCTGTAGAATTAGATATAGATTTAATAACAGGTGCATCTGTACCAGAAGCTGTACCAACAGTAAGTTGACTATTAATAGACACATCATTTGGTAAACCAACTATTACAGTTACATCTGTTCCTGATTTACCTACTGAAGTTTCTATTTCATTTGCAGTACCTAGTATTTGTAGATCATCTGTAGCTAATGCAACGTCTCCTGTACCACTATCTGCATCTACCGTTAAAGTAGTACTTATATTTTGTGTAGATACTGCAGTAACTAAACCTTTTGCGTTAACTGTTACTACTGGTATTGCAGTAGAAGATCCAAATTGTCCTACATTAGAATTAACTGTAGCTAAAGTAAAAGCTCCAGTATCTGCTAGTGTAGCATCTCCAGACATTACATTATCAATCCATTTAGATGTGCCTGTATCATACAGAAGCATAGATCCATCTGCAGGGGAAGTTATAGTAGTATCAGTAAGTTCAGCTAAAGTATCAAAATCATCTATTTTCGAATCTACATAAGTTTTAATTTGTGCTTGTGTAGCTAACTTAGCTCCATTTTCAGATATAGCTCCTGTTAAAATAGCAAAGCTAGGTATAGGACCATCTGGGTTTGTTATAGTTAATTGACTTGTAGTTGTATTTGCTACCCCTGTAATATCTCCAGTAATAGACACAAAGTTACTACCATCATATATTCTTAATGCTTTTGTTGAACCGGAAGTATCATAATAAACTCTACCTATTTGTAGATTATTACTAGGAGCTGATCCTAAAGGTTCAATAGTAGCTCCTTCTATCCTATTCCCTTGTAAGTTTATATGATTTAAATATTTGATTGACATAATATTTTATTTTTTAATTTAAAAAAGCTTTACCTGCAAATGTTGCGGTAAAAATAATTTGTAACTTAGAAGTACTAGCTTGATTGGTATCCCAATCTTCATATAGTATCTTTCCGTTTACAAGAGTATTAGATGTATCTATTACACTAACTGATGGGTACTTTCCTAAATTATGCGTTACTTGCCAAGTAGAAGCGGCAGTGTCTTGTGTATGTACTGCGTTTAAATCTCCTGATCCTGCAGGTCCTTGTGCACCTACTGATACTATTTTAATTGTATTGCCAGTAGTAACAATTTTATTGCTAGTAGCTTCAGAAACCTTGACTACATTTCCAGCAGGAGTTGATATAGTAACATATGTGTTTGCCATAATTATCCACTTACTGATTTAATTACTTGTACTTGTCCTTGCAATAGTCTAGTAACTACGTTTGATATTGTTATATCTAAATCATAGAAAGCTCTATTCCAATCATATGTAGCTGTTGTTGCTGCTGGTATTGCTATAGTAAATTGACCTTGACTAGGATTACTTAATGTAATACCGTTTCCTATACTCAAATTTATAACAAAATCTGTATCAGACCTATTATCTTTAGCTTTTAATGTGATAGAAGATCCAGATATATTGATTTTATTTCCAGAAGCGTCTTCATAAGTTATAGTATTATTGAAATCTGCTCCTTGTTCTATTTTAAAATTGTGAGATCCTGCTGCCATTATAGTGAATAATCAAATACGTTAGGTTTACCTTTACCATTACTTTCTATAAGAGTATACCCAGCTGAACTAGAGAATCCCATAGATTCGCTATAAAAGTTGCCGGTAAACAAAGGAGCAACATCAATAGCTCTATAATCTGCTTGATCTACATACGTCTCTTGTAACGTATGAAAAACTTTCTTACTTTTTCTAGAATGCCAATGCCCTCCTAAAAGTACATTATACATTCCTTGCTTACCATACTCAAACATTATCTTTCCTAAATCTCTTCTAGATAGTGCGTGATGATTATGTGTCATTACATAATATATTCCGTCTATCGCACTTCCTAATACTAAAGGAGAAAATTCTACATTAACTTTATCTAGAGAACTACGAAGCATATACGCTAGTAGTCCTGCTACGTCTCCTTCATTGTCAACTTTAGCATCTGAGGTTGATCTATCATGATTACCAGAAACCATGTGTATAGATTTGAGATTATTTATATTTTTTATAAACTCTCTCATTATCTCAAATGCTAAAATCACAACGTGATGCCCATATAGTCCTTTACCCATAGATTTCCAAGAATTTACGTGGTTAAGTCCTGTAAACGATTCTATGAAATCTCCTAGAAATATAATTTCTACTTTTTCATATCCTCGTTGGTTTACCTGATTTGCTATATCTTTTAAATACTGTATAACAGATTTAAAATTAAAATCAGGTGTACGTTGTAAATTTCTAATATCAGCGCCAATATGTAAATCTGCCAGACATACGACTCCTGTGTTTACACCAGGAATCTTTTTTATATTAACTTTAGATATCGCATGGTCAAGTTGTTTTTTGACCTCCTGATAGTCTAATTCTTCTGCTCTCGGTTTTAGCGTGAGCTTTACCTGATAATTAGTTTTTTTACCCGTTTTTGTACTTACGTCCCAAGCATTACAAGAATACCCGGTAACTTCGTACTCGTTGACATCAATATCAAAGAACTTTATAGCTTCCTCTAATGAGGTTATAGGCTGTTCACCTTTATAATTATACGTAGTAGCTACACCAGATAAATTTTCTTTCATCTGTTTCGTTACTTTCGCAACCCGTCTTCTTAATGTTCTATGTGAAAATAAATCACACTTTTCCAATATACGGTCTGCTGTTTTGCTAAAAGATTCTTTTGGATACTTTTTTAGGATGTCTTCTATTAATAGTTCTAAGCTTTCTATAGTCACAATTATGCGTTTCTTAAATTTACAATTTTTCTTTAATATAAAAAAGGCGATATATTACCACCGCCTTTTCTACAACTAACTAAATAAACAAAGTAAAAATTACTTTTTATGCTTTTAGTTTTTCAACTTGAGCTACGATGTTAGCAGGTGTTAATGTTGAGTTACCGTGCTTAACAAAAACCCAAATTGCGAAGTCATCATAATTCTTAGCAATACCAACTGCTTTTGAGTTTGAGCTCTTTGTACCTTCAATTAAAATAGAAGTATAATCTCCAGAAACTACAGATGCAGGAGTTTTGAAAGTTGCTGCAGATCCAGCTCTTCCAAATACACCGCTATCAGTGAATCCTTCTTTTTCTATTTTTTTCACATCCGCTTCTAGACCAATAGAAGGAACTGCTGCTGTGCCATATGTAAAGGCAGTTGCATCGTTACCTGCTAATCTAAAATGTGAGTTGATTGGTGCAGTAATAGTAATAGTTGCACTACTAACACTAGCTCCAAATCCAAAGAAAGGAGAACTTGACTTAGCAAATTCTGTATCCATTAAAGCTTTGATTGCAGCTGCAGCAGCGTTAGCTGATCCTGCACCTGAAGATTCGAAAGTTTTAACAGGAAGATTCATTGTACCTGCTGTTGTGTTAATAATTTTAACTTCTGCTAATGTTCCATCTTGTGCGACAACAGCCGTACTAGATTGTGCAGTACCTGCGCTTTTTGCCCAAGTTGTGACTTTTTTAACGTCCCCTTCACTGATAGGACCTACGTTTTGCGTACCATAAAATAGAGAAACGTCTTCTTCGCCTCCAGATAATGCTAAAGCCCCTGAGTTTAGTGCAGAAAAGGATGACCCATTTTCTACAAAACCAAACTTACCTGCTTGAAATGCACCTGAAGCAATAACGTCGCTATTAACGATAAGCACTTGTTTTTTGATTGCCATGATAATAAAAATTTAAAGATTAAAAATAAAGTTATTCAGTTTGTGAGCTTTCTGCAATATTCGTCTGGTATCTCTGTGACTCTGTGGCTTCTAATAAGTGCTTGACCGTTAGGTCTACTATTTCTTGATGTGTATGATCTGCTAACTCACAATCTACTCCCGAAGATAAAGAAATTTCTACTGGTGTCCTAATGTAATCTACGTTCAGTCCTTTTAATAGATAACTTTCGTTATTAAAAACTTTAATTTCAGTGTTATTTATTATGCCAATTGCACTACTAGGAGTGGAGGTAGCAAAAGGATTTCCTAAGATATTATAAGCATCATCGGGTTCAATTATACGTAATGGTATTTCTTTTATACGTTTTACAGATATGTTATCTATTCTACCATTAAAATCTGCACTAGGTGTAAATTCTAATGAAACATTATCTGCTAACGCATGTAATTCAAACTGTTTTGCTGTTGTAGCATGTGTAGTTTGATATATAGTTCTGTTATCCGGAGTAGGAGGTGCTAAATAATCAAAAGTAAATGATGTATTACCTACACCTGGTGTTGCTGCATTTCCAAGAGATACAGTAAAACTACCTGTAGAAGCACTAGTGCCTCCCGTAGCTCCTTCAACAATTATAGATATAAGATATTTATTACCTTTTTTAACTCTAACAGATTGATGAAGAACTTCTGTAAAAGCAGCTCCAGATCCGCTCGTGTGCGCGACGTATCCACTTGCAATAGTCCATTTATCATCTGTACCGTCCCCTAATATCCAATTTGTAGCTGTTGAAAAACTACCATTAGTTATTAGTTCAGGATCAATTTGACAGTCATCATATAATATTTTAACTCTGCCGTTTATTAAGAACATGTAATCAGTAGGTAGATCAAAGTCTTCATGATCCGCATAAAGGTTAGGAGTTACTACATCATCACTGTTATCTAAAACAGTAAGTATACGTAAATCATCAACTCTTTTTTGCGCACCGTGAAGACCCTGTTGTTTAGGATCTGATAAACTCCAAAAACGTTGTTTAACAAAACGTTCTTGCATTTTATTCAAAGCAAAATCTAGCTCTTCCGGCAAAAATGTGTCGAATGAGTTAGAAGCTACTTTTTGTAGACCTTGTTCTACCGCGTGATGCATTTCTTGTACAGTCATTAACTATATGATTTAAGACGTGCTTTTAAAGTTGTATAAATATTAGAGTTCTTTTTATCTTTAAGATATAGAACTGCTTCTTCTAAACTATCTCCAATAGCTTCGTCTCCGTTTAAATATGTATTTCCTACCTTACGTAGTACATCATGTGTTAAACAATCTTGTACAAACGCTTGGTGCTCGATGTTTTTATCTTGAGCATACATTAAAAATTGTGTAGGATCTGCATCTAATTCAGTCTCTAGAGTTATTTCTCTCTGAGCTTCATCCATAGATTTAGGACTATATCCATACACCATTAACAGCTGATTAACTTTTGATTGATCTGCTGTAAGTTTAATAAACTCTTTGTACGCTTCTTTACGCCTTTTGACATTAGAAAGTTTTTTCACCTTCTCTATCTCAGTATCGTAAATATAATATTTATACCTACGGTTAGTGCTAATAGCTTGCTCATTCTCTGCAACATAGGGATGAGCACACGCAAATTTGTAACGTACATAATCCATTAAATTAGTTGGATCACCTTCTTGGTCTAAACCAATTTCTAACTTTGTACCTGTATTTTCTACAAGAATAGTTAGGTTTTGAAAGTATTTTTTTACTTCCTTTTGAAAATTAACATCTTTGGAGTCTACTCCGATTATTCCTGGTAAAAGCTTTTTTTGTTCACCAAAGCTTAATCCTGTATTTAAATCTCCGTTAGGTCCAAAAGTTGATCCTATCTTACGTTTTGCTTCTGCATAAACGTGATCAGGAAGATTAGTTGCATTACCTCTTCTTTTAATTACTACTGTTTTTATTGCCATAATTTTATAATTTACTAGTTAAAAAAAATAGTAAACTAGGGGATATAAAATACCCCCTAATCCACTAAGTTAAGTATTATGATTTAACACACTCTAAATGCAAACAGTTCGTAGCACGTCTTATTGCAATTCCGCACTCTTTCATAAAGTGTACAGATGCACCGTCTACGTCATTTGCTCTTAGGGAGTTTCCACCATTAAATCCTGGAGGGACACTTGCTCCGGCTACTGCCCATCTAACAAGTTCTCTTCCTTTTCTAGAAATCATTTGAACGTTTTTCTGACCGTCATATGATGACATGTCTAAGAAAATCATTCTGTATGATTCTAGAGGTAGTCCTGTCACTGGGTGTTTTGGACTGTTTAATGCTCTAGCACCGTGATCAAATAAAGGTAAATGTCTTACCGTAATTACGTGACCATCAATGTGCTTGTAAGAAGTAAAGAAACCTCCGAATTGTAAAGCGTTACTTCCACCTGACATAAATGCACCAGGATCTGTGTTCTTGATATAAGAACCTGAAGATAGCTCGTCTTTCATTGCGTTATCAAATTCTTCCATACCACCTAATCCAGTAAATAGAACAATGTTCATGTCTTGAGCATCAGAAGCTCCGTATAGAGCGTCTCTTACTACAGACTTGATTTTTGTAGCTGTTAAACTAGAGTAAGAATCAACATTAGGAATTTGCTCGATAACACCAGCTCCTAAAGGAATTGGTTTGTTGTTGTCATCTTTAAGAGCAATAGTTCCATCAGTAGATCTATTGTATTTAGAATACCATAATGCATATTCTGTTTCTTCTTTCCATCTTAACATGTGTTGATATTCTTCGAAGTCATACCATAGGTTAGTCTTCTTTCCGTCAACATTAAATTCAAAATTAACCACTCTGTCAGGCATATTTCCTTCATATCTGTAGGATTTTCTGATTAGAGAGATTTGATTTCTCATTTTAGATGGAGCAACCCAGTTACTTTCGTTACCAACTGATCCGGAAATAGCAGTAGGTGCAAATAATTGTACCCATTTTTTGTCTGCTACATCGCCAGATGCTACTGAATCAGTAGAATCAGCTGTAACTAATTGTAAAGTGTATACCCAACCGCCATCTGCTTCATATGGATCTTCCATAATTCTAGCTTGGATTCCTCCTTCACTTTCAATAATGTATTGCTTGATGAACCATTTTTCATCAAACTTAACTTTAAATCTAGTGGAGTTTACTCCGGAACCGCTAACTAGAGCTGAAGCTCTTACGGTTTTGTTTAATCTACCCATTACTGGATAGTCGTACTCAATGTCATTGATGTAATTCACAGCTCCTACTCCTTCTGTTAGAAAAGAAAGAGGAAACCTCTTGTCTTCTTTTCCAGCTAAGTGAGTAATTACCGGTGAAAGTACATCAGGCTGAGTCATAAGGGCGTTCGCTAACGAGTTTTCGTCAGTCATACCCTCAGCGTTGAAAATGTCTTCGTATAAACGAAGTTTTTTAGCGTTATCTGCTGCCATGATAAATATAAATTAAAAGATTAAAAAAAATTAAATTAACTAAATAGCTTATCTAAAGAAGGTACACTAGCTCTCTTTTGAGATTTATTATACGATCCTTTATTACCCTTCATTCTTCTGGTTGCCGTTTGTGTATTCGATTTTAATTTATTTTTCAAATTCACAGCCTGCCTTGTGGTTGCTTTGGTATTTACGAGTTTAGATAAATCAAGCCCCTTATAAATAAGGAATTCCATAGCTAATATAGACTCTTGATCCATTTTCTCTCTATCTAATAATCTTTGGCTTTTTCCTTGTGCGTCCACTGGTTGTGCCATCCAATTATAGAATTTTTTCTTCTCGCTTTCTGGAATAGTAAAATCTCTAAGTTTGCCTTTGCTAATAATAGAGTTTATCTCATTCCAGGTTTGCTGAGTTTGTTGTGCAGCTACTTGAGCATCTTGTTGTTGTTGTTCTATCAACTGTTTTTTATTTCGCTCTTGCGTTACCGCTAGTTTATTTACAGCTCTAGATGCATTTTTATATAATAATTTAGCATCCTCGTAATCTTGAACAGTATCAGCAATTTCTTCTGGTGTATATCCTTGTTGACCTAAAAACGTTTCGACAATTTTTTTCTGCATGCCTACGTCTTTTTCGTCTACTTTTAAAGTATTAAAGTCTATCTCTTTTGCTGCGACTTTAAAATACTTTTCAGGATCTCCTCCAGATACTCTGTAATTCAAATATTCCTGAATATCAGGAAAAGATGAAAATACTGATTCAAATTGCTCTTCTGCCATTTTTGTAGCTGCTGCTTTGGTTAAACCTATGATTCCATCATAGTCATCTCCAAATTCTCCATCAATCTCATATCCTAATCTATCTTTTAAACTTTGGATAATTGTTGGCTCAGAATCTTCTTCAGACTCAGAGTTTTCAGCTACTGGTTCTTCAGTGGCATTAATAACAGGCTCTTCAACACTCTCCTCAGATTGTGTTTCTTCCTGTACTTCTTGTGTACTTCCTGTTTCTTCTGTTGCTTCAACAGTTTCTTCTACTTTTTCCACAACCGGTTCAGGTTTTGGATCTGTAGAGTCAGGGATTTTCTTATCATTTAACAAATCACTTACAGTGACTTTTGATAAATCTAGGTTCTCTTCTTTATTACTCATGTTTTACAAAATTAATTAAATTATACTAGTTTCTATTTAAAATATATATGGTTCATAGTTACCTTTATATATAGTCTTTTTATTGTTTTTTAGCTATTATTTTTTTCTGTGCAGCTATTTTTTTCTCTTCAATATCTTTTTTATTTCTTATTTCTTCTTTTTTAACCTGTAATTTCTCTCTTTCGAGTTGTACTTTAGCTAAATCTACTTGATCATTCACTCCATTATCGTTCATATCCTGATCGACAGCTTTAGATGCTACTTTTAATTGTTCTATTTCCATTTTACTATCTCTATCCTTTTGATTTTCAGAGGCTTCGAATTGTCTAGCTGCCTCTTGAGATTGAGCTTGAGATTGTAATTGTTGTGATTGCATCTGTTGAGCTTGTTGTTGTTGTGCTTGTTGTATTTCTTTCTCAAGCTTATCAACTTCTTGTAATTTTGTTTTAATTTGTGCAAAGTTATTTCCTTCTAGAATTTCTGCTATAGTACCAGGTTGACTTCCATTTTGAGCGAATGATAATGTTAATTGTTTTAAAGCTTGTAACTTATCTTGTTCAATTGAGTTATTTTTAACAAACACACCAAACTCTGCTTCTTGGAACATTCCTGGATCTACATCTAGTATAGCTTCTCTATAGTCACTAGTAATATATTGAGTTTTCTTACCGTCTTTCCAAGCAACTTTTGATGTATCTAGTAAACCATTAAACTCTCGTTCAGTAAATTTATCAAATCTTCTAAATAACTCTTCGGTCATAACAGAAGATTGAAACACAGCTCTTTCTGTTGCTCCAATACCATCAGATGCTTGCACTTGTCCTTTTCTTTGTCTAGATATTCCTACAAGCTCTTCCCATTCTTGTTTTACAGATTGTAACAATTGGAATTGTGCAGCTATGTATTGACCTAAACTCATATCTAATACTTGAAACTGATTAAAAGAAACTCTCTCTCCTCTTTTACCTTCTGCAGTAGAATCTATAAATGCATAACCCATTGCATCAGCATAATACATAAACTTTTCTTCATCCCACCCATGTCTTTTAGGAATAGTGTTCATTTCCATTAACATTATCTTATCTTTATTTTTAGCAATAGATAATTCTAATCTGTAATGAAATATGTTATATAAGATCTGGTAGGGTACACCCATCGAAACTATGGATATTTGATCCGAGTGTCTATTTGAGTAGATTCTTCCATTGTAGGGGAGCTTACAAATTGAAAGATTAGACATTTCGTTTCTCTGTACTTGATGGGGTCTGATGTTAACAAATATATCACCATCTATTCTATACCCTTCCCAAACCTGATTAACCCAAAAATATTCTACATTTTCGTTAGATTCTGCATCTACTTTATATGTTTCGTCAACAACCATACTTTGTTCTTGACCCATATCATCATAATAAGTTAGTATTCCTACACGCGTGAAGGACTTCCATGTTACATGTAAAACTTCTGCAAATCTTTCTGTATCCTCAGTAGAAGAATATTTATTACTAAAAGGAGACACTATACCAGTAGTTGTTTTTTGAGATGGATTTTCTAAACGATCTATTTCAGAATCTTTTAATACATCATAAAAATTATCTAGAATAGCATTAATACTCATCATCTTACGTCTTACACACCAATCACCATCTTCTATAAACTGAACATCTGGTGATTTTTCATAATCTATATCCAAAGGAGATACAACTTCATATTCTACATCATCCATGCAAATATCTTTATATGTATATACTTCTCCGGATACTAACCAATCAAAAAATGCAGTTTGTAAATTATCTGGTAATTCTAACTTATCTATTAAGTAGTCTAAAGATTGTTGCCCCATTATTGCTCGAATGTCTTTGTAGTTTCCTACAATATCTTCTTGCATTTGTTGTAGTTGAGGTAATTCTTTAGTATCCATACCTGTTTCTACACCCATTTCATTAAGGTCATTAACAAACTTTTGTTCTAGGTATGTTCGTAACTCATCTTTAAGCAATTCATCTTGCATGCTTTTCATATCAGAATTACGTACGACTACTTGATGTGAAAAAGGTCTTTTAGCTTTTTCTCCTAGTAATAAATCTATAACTGGTTTAATTATATTGTAACTACGGAGTTTAGCAGGAAAGCCTTTTGTTTTATGTTTTTCAGAGTTGTAAGGATTGATTACATAATTATAATCTGCTTCGGATAGGTTACCGTTGTAAGCATCATAGTATTTATGCATATGCGATTTGTGTTGACTAGAAAACTGGGTTCTGTCAATAAAGGCATTTATAGTTTTCTTCCCCCAATCTTTAGTTTTCCGACTTCGAGGAATCTTTTGCTTCGGAATTCTACTCATAGCTACAAATTACTGAAAAAATCTTCTATTAAAAAACGAATTATTAGATTCTTCATAATTATGTTCTATCTCTTTATTATAGAGATCTTTCATATGAAACATTCCTACAAGAAGAGCAGAAACACGGTCAAAGTTCCCTTTTGTGTTGTATTTTATTAACTCATCTATCAAAGCAATGTCATAAATATAATGTAAATTTAATTTTCTATCACCATCTTCTTGTGTTCCTCTTGGTGTTCTTAACCAGTCACGTAGATATATTTCTGCTTGATTTTTTCTATGACTAGATCCCATAGACATACCATAAGTTCTATTTAGCTTACGTATACGTACACCATCTGTTTTATCAAACAATTCTGCTTCTGGTAACAAATAATTTAGAAGTCTGTGTCTTTTAGCATAAGGTATTACTTCACCTCTATCATTTTCAAACCCTATTTGTGCATTATAGTATTTTGCTAATAAAAATAAATTATAATTGTACTCATCTTGAGTTTCAGGTCTACCAACATAGGATGCAACAATCATATCATCAGGTTTAGAAAAATTATTTATTCTTTTTATAACATAAGCAGCTCCTAACGAAGCCCCATAACCATCACTTGAATAAGGATCATGTACTATGAAATATAAATCATCTGGTATTTTTTCTTGTTTAAATGAAGGAGCTTGATACATAATTATACACCCTCTTACATCATCTGCTTTATTATGAGGAAACTTTAAAACAGGTCTTACTTTATCACTAGGTTTAAATTGTATACCTGTGGAGGTTTCTATCAATATTCCGTTTACTGCCATTTTTTTATCTAATCCTGTTCTCATTAAGTCGTTACGCCATGATACTAAAGCAGCTCCGGGGAACATATTACCTCTTTGCTGTAAAAAAGCTTCTCTAGGCATCCAAGGATACTCTGTTATATATTTATCTAAGGTACTTGCGTCTTTTGCTTCTTTTTTTAGTTGGTCTCTTTTAGCATCTTCTTCTTTTTTTGCTTGATCTGCTAAAGAATTACCGTCTTTATCCATGTAACCTATTTTATTTTGGAATGATGGAAAGAAAAACCCACATGTAGATCCTGTAGACCCTTCATCCCATATATTGTCAAAGGGATACAGATCATAAGCTTCTGGGTTGTAAAACATAGACTCAAAATCAATTGTTCCACCTTGCATATCACCACCTGTACCAAATAAAATTATTTGACCCGTAACAATACCACCATCTTCAACACAAGGACGTGTTGCTAAATAAGATGCTTTCAAATTATCAAATGCTCCGCACTCTTCAAATATTACTAGGGATGCATCTTTACCTCTAGCAGCATCTGGGTTATCTTTAAACGTAATAGCCTCTACTTCTGACTTATATCCTTTTTCAATTGCTTGTTTATTAATATATTGTAGATAACTAGCTCTTTTATGGTTGATCTTATCAACAACTTGTCTTCTTTTCTGCCATCCTGTGTGTTCATTAAGAAAATTCATGTAATCAGTTACCATTGTCATAATTCCTTTCGGATATAGGTACTTTTTATCATGAGCACATAGCAATGTATAAGAATTACGTCTAGTATTAAATAAATTAGCAGCTATGGCAGCATTTTTGTAACTAAATCCTTTACGCCTAGCTTTTGCTACAATTAAATGTTTACCTTGTTCTGCAGATTTTTCTAGTGCATGGAAATATTCATAATCACCATCCCAGAAATTAGGAAAAGAAACTGTTTTTAAACCAGCTTTACGTTCTCCCGTGGTTTCGGTTAGTTTAATTCTACAATAGTTTAAATAAAAGTAATGATGTCCTGTTATTCTGGTGTCTCCTACAATGTATCCTTCTGTACACCGTCTTAATTCTTCTGCCCAGTATTCATAGTAAGGAGCACTACCTACAGCATCCCCACAGTATACTCCCTCTTTTATAAATTTTGTAGCTGATTCGCTAAAGGCTCTTGTGTTTACCAGCATATTATTTTTCTAATCTCTCTGTACGAGTATAATCTTTTTTAACTACTTCTACTTGTCCGTCTTTTTTTACTCTAGATATAACTAAATAAAAACTTTGTCCATTTTCATATTGATGATGACAATAAGATTTTAATCCTTTTAAATCAGCTTCTTTTTCTATAGTACCACTAAAGTTTTTGCCTTCATCGTTTTCATATACAAAATGAGCAGCTCCATATGGTACAAACTCTCCTCCCGTTTCATTATTATTATAATCTACATGTGTAGTACGTCCACATTGTGGACAAAATTTTTCAAACTCTACTCCATCGCTTTTTATCTCTGTGATTCTTAATTTGTGACCACAAAGACATTTTAATTTAGAATTTGTATTAAATTTTATTTTTGCCATTATTTCCAAGGTAGCATTGTCATGCCTATTTTATTTAGTATAAATTCCATTACAAGTACAAAAGTAATTCCTCCTATTATTTGCCATGCCCAGAACTTCCAACCGGTTAGTCCTTCTTGCCATTTACGAAACTTACTTTGTTTTGCCCATTTATAAATTCCTAACTTAGAATTTATCTTATCAGCGTACCATCCTACATCAAATAGGTTTCCAAAAGCAATTAATATGTTTTTTATTTTTTTCATTAGTCTTCAAACATTCCTTTAGTTCCACCACCACGGATCTGTGCTTCATTTGCTTGTTCTTTCTTAACTTTCTCTTCTAATGAGTTTATTGTATCTATAGCTTTAGGTATTTCTGATGATACTTGTAATAATTTAGTTACATCTTTCATTATAGAGCCAACATCTCTGTCTTCATCTCCATCAACAAGTTCTAAAGATATAGATATTTGTTCATTAAGTGCATCAATAACTTTTGCAGATGTAAGCAATCCTTCTTTAATTGCTTTTAGATTAGTTATGGCAGGGGTACGCTGCAACTCATTGTACTTGTCCATCCCGTGGAGGACGAATTGGGAGATTTGAGATTTATCGTCAATGTGTAAATCTTTGAGCAGTCTTTTAGTTCTTTCTTTCTCTGGGTATATAGAATAGGGAGATCTGTAGTCGCACATGAAGTAAATGTAGGATAGGTGCTTGTATGCGTTTCGTTTTTTTCTGTCTTTGTCATTAGTTATAATTTTTTTAAACTCCGGTATTAGTTTAGCTTCCGGATTTATTACTACTTGAAAATTGTCTTCTTTGAAAAGCTTCATCGTTTAATTTTTTTAGTCTGTTGGGATTTACATGGAATCTACCAAAATATGAAAGTCTTATGCTTTCGAAAGCTCCTCTTTTCATAATTTTTTCTAAGTATTCAAACTGGGATTCACAGATTTGTTTTATTTCCTGTAAATCTCCTCCCATTTCTTCTTGTATCTCTTCGTAAATTTCTTGTTTTAACTTATTTTTTGCCATTGTTTACTTTGTCTTCTATTTCTTTTTATAAAGTTACTAAATTATTTTTAGTCATTTACTTAATTTCATACATAACTACTCCTCCTAATTCTTTTGCAATTGTATCTGCGTCTTTTTTAGAACAAGTAACAACCATTTTCTTAGGCATGGATATTTTGTTGGTAGACACTACATACCTAACCAGCGCGCCCTTGCCCCCTGTATTTTGATCCTGCATAATATTTACCATTTTTTTGATTTGTATTTTTATTTTTAGAATGGACTCCTGGTCTTTTCTTTCTAACCTTTTTATAATGTGTTGTTAAGTTATTTAGCTTTGCCATAAAAATCTATATAATCTTGTGGATTCATCCACATTCTTACAGTATAGGAATCTTCTTCTTCTATTTCTGCAAATATATCATGTTCAAAGTTCATTCC
>UEXM01001351.1_pt1 | contig 21003 bp, 16 predicted proteins | sample 1796661 | NCBI WGS metagenome assembly UEXM01 (sample SAMEA4772469, study PRJEB27181) | metagenome | reverse complement strand
TCCTCAACTGATTCATAGACAAGCTCTAGTTCATTATTAAGCACAAAAAAATCCCCTTTAAAAATATCAGAGGGGATTATCTTATAGCTGCAAGATCGTTCAAGTATTTCTTAAACGATCGGCATTACCTCATATGAGGGGCGTTTTTTTTATCTGTGCATTGTGATTGCTGCGTCTTTATCAGCTCGATATTTTGCTTTCATACCTTAACGCCATACCTTGAAGTTATAACTGTCATCCATTTCGGAATGAAATCTAAATGATTAAAGCGATATACTAAGAAAAATTATCAAGCTTTGGACGTAATATGTCTCGTATTGTTTTTTGCCTTTTGCTAGTGAGCACAATCAATTTTAGTGTTAGTGCATTTGCTACTACACACTTTTCTTTAAGTGGAAGAATTGTAGATGAGGAGAACCATGCTTTAGCTGGGGTTGTGGTAGCAATCAACAGTGTTAATGCCGTGACCAATGAACAGGGGCGATTTAGTTTAAACGCTGCCACTAATGACATTTACCAACTAAAATTTACGAAAGACGGTTACTTCCAAGCAATTCAGACTTTTAGTCATTTTGAACTAGCAGAATCTGGAGAAATTACTGACATTAGTTTAGTCAAAAAAGCGCCTAAACGTGTCATGTTAGCGTTTGGTGGTGATGTCATGATGGGGCGTCGATTTTATCAACCTTACTTTGGCGATGCTGTACTCATTCACCCCGACAATAAACTCGATAATAGCAAAGCGATAGTTCAGCACATTAAGCCTTATATGAGTTTGGCTGATTACGCAGCAATTAATTTAGAAACTCAAATAGCGGATGAAAAACCGACAGAGCGTGCGCCAAAATCGGTTACCTTTTACTCTGAGCCGGAAATACTGTCTGCGTTATCTTGGGCTGGAATTGATTATGTATCGTTGGGAAATAATCACACCTATGATTATATGGATTCAGGCCTTCACTCCACATTAGCTTTTCTTGAAAAAAGTGAATTAGGGTATTCCGGTGCGGGTATTGATGAAAAATCAGCGTTGAAAGCTCATACGCAAACCATTAAAAATACTGACTTCGCCATGTTAGGTTATGTGGGATGGGAGGGAAGTGCGAACCCAACACAAACTGCAAATGACCAACACGGTGGCGCCGCATATGGTTCGATGAAAAATATGCTCAGCTCAGTGAGTGCTGAAGTTGACAAGAATAAAGTCACCATAGTGCAATATCACGGCAGTCAAGAATACGCGGATAACCCAACCGGCGTTACTGAGCAGCGTTTAAAATCCTCACTGGATGCTGGTGCTGCATTAGCTATTGCTCATCATCCACATGTGACTCAAGGTCTAGAGTTATATAACAATAAGCTGATTGCTTATTCGATGGGAAACTTCATTTTTGACCAAAACTTTAGTGCAACTCAGCATAGTTTTATTCTTTATGTTTGGCTTGATGATGGCAAGTTTCATCGTGCTGAAATTGTGCCGTTATATATTAAGGGTTACAAACCAACACCCGCAACTGGTATGCATCGTTATACCGTTATGAAGCGTTTAACTGAGCTTTCTAAACAAAGAAATACTCTGATTATGCCATCAGGCGGTCATGGTGTTATTCGAGCAAATAATCAAATATTAAGTGAAAAACTGACCTTAGCCGTCGATCTAACTCATAACGAAAAAACCATCCCTCTTTACCAATTGCCATGGCATAAAACGATAAGCCATGTTGAATTGCCAGATGATAATGTTGGCTATCGCTTGGGGACCAACTTAATTAATGGTAGCGATTTTGAAAGTTTTGCGACATTTGATAGCCCTGAACGAGGCTGGATATTCCCACGCAATGCTACAACGTTGAATAATTTTGGTGCTAGCGGACAACGCAGCATAAATCTTAAATTAACAGCAACTCAGCCGAGTACTTTTGGCATGCAAAGTTTTAGACGTGTCTACAAAGCGAGTAGCGCAATGACAGCTAAAGCTAAATTCAATGTTCAAGCGCCGGTTAAAGTTAACTTCTATTGGCAAGGGCGTAAAACTCGTCAGAAATTATTTGATGCTTTTAACAATAGCCCTAAACATTTGATTGGCTCAACTGATTTGAAGGCCAGTCAAGCTTGGCAAAATGTTGAATTAGATTTTAATTCTCCGCGAATTGGTTATAGAAGTTACCGAGTAATAGCGGAAATAGTATTACAAAGTGGTGATAGCACAGCAATCAACATTGATGATTTTGCTTTGATCGAGTGGCAAAGTGCGTACAGTAAAAATGCTCAGCCAAATTTTTATAATACCTTAAGTTATCAAGCCGCTTACCTAGGCCTTGATCGAGCAATATCAGCGCCGATCATGATAAAATATTAACCGCCATTGGGCTACTTAGCATGACTAATAACGACATAGGATTAATGAATAGTATGAAAGTTGCAGAGCCTGAGCTAATCAATACGTTTAAGGCATTATTGCAAGACCAGCGCTTTGGTTCGCAGTTACAACTTGCGCGTGCTTTATCGTTGCGTGGCTTTGAAAATGTTACCCAAACTCGAGTGTCGCGCTTATTACATAAGGTTGGAGCCGTAAAAATTCGTAATCACAATAATGATGCTGTCTATCGCTTGCCTGAAAAGCAGCATATTCCCTGTGGCCAGCAAGCGATAGATTCAGTCGTGCTGGATATTAAGCATAATCAGGTACAAATTATTATTAAGACTGTTATTGGTGCAGCTACGTTGATCTCTAAAATGATTGAGAGCATGGGAGAACAGTCGGGTGTCTTGGCTTGCATGGCAAGTGACAGTACTATTTTAGTGATCCCCACTGATGTTGAGCGTATTCAACAAACCATGACGGCGATAATTGAGCACGTTAATTTGAATCGTTAGTGTTAATTACCCATTAAGTAACATACGGAGCAGAGCTGTTGTGAAGATTGATGATAAAAAGCCCTGCAAGCAGGGCGATAGTTCAGGGAGTCATCTTAAATAGTGGTTTAATATGTTTATTTATCATGATCTTAACTTTTTTTTGAACGTTCAGGTTATCATGCTCAATAGCCCCATTAAAAAATGGCAAAATTACTAGCGCCACCCCAAAGCTTGGCTGAAAGTGGTTGCATTACCCCTTGATTGAATTCAAAGCCGTTCTCTCTATCAGTACTAATTAATAGAGGGCCATCTAAATCTACAAACTTTGCTTCATTAACCAGTAGTGCTATGGGCGCCATAGCAAGTGAGCTGCCCACCATGCAACCGAGCATAAGTTCAAAACCTTGGTTTTTTGCTGCTTGAGCCAATAATACCGCCTCAGTTAAGCCTCCCGTTTTATCAAGCTTGATATTGACTACTTGATAACGATTTTTTAAGTAATCGAGCTCTGCACGAGTATGACAAGACTCATCGGCGCACAGAGGAATAGGCGAGGTGAAATTGATGAGTTCTTGATCTTGACCTGCAGGTAACGGCTGTTCAATCAATACCACATTAAGTGCTTTTAATTGCTGACAACAATGACGTAAATCTTCAATAGTCCATGCTTCATTCGCATCTACAATAAACTGACTGTTAGGTGCCGCTTGGGCGATAGCCGTCATTTTCAAAATAATGTCTTGATTATCTAATTTTACTTTGACTAATGGCGGGTTGTTGAGTGCAACAACCGCTTTTGCCATAGCTTCAGGGCTATCAATGCTTAAAGTTTGTGCCGTGATACAAGGTAATGCAGGCGATAATTCTAATAGCGTCGCAACCGAGGTGTTTTTTTGCTTTGCTTGCAAATCCCACCAAGCACAATCTAATGCATTACGTGCAGCGCCAGCGGGTAATGAAGCGATAAGCCCAGTAATATTTTCAGTGTTAAGTGGTGCTTGTGACAAAGTGTTTATTTGCGCTATTACGCTATCAAGTGACTCTTGATAGCGTGCGTAAGGCACAGCTTCTGACCACCCGCTATGGCTATTATCACTGATAGTAACAACCACCACATCGGCTTGAGTTTTGGCGCCGCGAGCAATACGAAAAACATGTTGCAATGAAAAATGCCGTTTTTCCACCGTAATGGTTAAGTTGCTTGGCATAGCTGTTACTTTTTGAGTATTGCTTTGGCTGTTTCTTTCAATAGTCATGTCGATCTCACCATTTATACCAAGGTTTTTACTATACTATCCGTGCCATCACGCATTGGGTCGACACATGGCAATGAGAATTCAGTGCTCAATTGCTGACAAATACGTTGTCCTTCTTCGACACTGACGCTAGAGGTATTAACGGTAATGCCAACGACTTTTACGTCTGGATTAGTAAGCTTTGCTGCCTGTAAGTTTAGGTTGATGGTTGATGCAATACTTGGGAATTGACTATCAGGTAAGCCGCGCATATGACTGCGGTTGAGGTCGTGACAAATGACCAGTGCATCGGGCTGTGAGCCGTGCAACAAGCCCAAACTAACACCAGCAAAAGCCGGGTGAGATAATGACCCCTGTCCTTCAATAATATCCCAATGTTCAGGTTTGTTGTCGGGAGAAAGTGATTCGGTAGCGCCAGATATAAAGTCAGCGATCACGCAATCGATAGCTACACCTTGGCCGGCAATTAAAATACCACACTGGCCTGTGGCACGAAAATCGACATCAAAATTTAACTTTTTCATCGATTTTTCAAGGCTTAATGAGGTATACATTTTTCCTACTGAACAGTCAGTACCGACAGTTAGTAAGCGTTTGCCCGAACGTTTTACGCCAGTACCGGTTGAAAACTCCGCTTTTGGGTGTCGGATATCAAGCAACTGTTGTTGAGTTTGCTGTGCTTTATTGACCAGTTCTGGAAAATCACAAAGTTTATTATGTAGCCCTGAAACAATGTCCATACCGTGGTCCATGGCTGAGAGGATATAAGGTAGCCATTTTTTTTCAAGTACACCACCGCTATTAGCAAAACCGAGCACAAATGACTTAGCGCCTTTTTTAGCGGCTTGTTCAATTGACATTTTTTCTATGCCTGTTGTTACAGTACATCCTGCAACACTATATTCTCCAATGCAAAGCTCTGGGCGCCAGTCTGCGGCCCCGCGTGCCATTTTTATCGAAAGTTGGTCGGTGGCATCACCGATGAATAACAGGTAAGGAGAAACGATGTGCATAATGGTGTTCCTAAAATTAAAAGCTGATGTAACCGTGTTTTTGTTACATCGAGCTTATCTTAGTGACTATGCATTGAAAGTGAGAAGGCTTTGACCGATCATAACCTAGGGTTATGATGATTTTTAACTAATTGAAATCCCTTGTGTTAAGTAAGGTATAAATTCATCAATCACTTTAGATTTGGTACGATTTTCTAGGTGCACTGCACTGATATTAAAAGTTAAAGCGGGTTCGAATGATGCGATTGCAACATTGTCGGATAAATTACCTTCAGCGGTATAGCGATCAACAACGCAAACCCCTAGACCGCGCGCGACTAATCTTGCGGCAATAAAATAGGTCTGTACTTTAATTGAGGAGGTAAAATCAATGTCTTCCTTCATCACCCGAGCCCACAACATGTCAGCTAGAGGGCCACTGTCGCTAATATCGATAAACTCAGAATCACACACTTGGGTAAGGGTTAATTTATTTGGGCAATGAGGAAACTTATCTTTTGGTTAAACAATGACTAATTCTGACTCAGCTAAAGGAATTTCGGTAATGCCTGGCATGCTATGCGGCGAAAACAAAATAGCTAAGTCACATTTATGTTCAAGTAATGACTGCATAACCGCGTCATTGTGAATGGTTTGAATATCAAAGGTTACATTTGGGTAATCTTGGTGATAATGAGCAATAACATTCGGAATAGCGTCAAAGCCTAATGCGGGTGTAACCCCTAAACTAATACTGCCAAACTCTGATTTTTTGATATTTTGTGCGGTATTTTTTATCGAACGCATTTGTTGATAAATCTTATCAACTTCATCAAATAGCATTTCTGCTTCATCCGTTGGGATCAGACGACCCTTAACACGTTGAAAAAGGTTGAAGCCGAGTTGTAACTCGGCGTGCGATAAAACTTTACTGACAGAAGGTTGCGATACATGCAGTATTTTCGCTGCATTGGTAATCGAACCGCTAGTGTAAATGGCATGAAAAATTTCAATGTGTCGTAAGCGCATTTAACGTCCTCGGTAAAGTTATTTGTTTAGGTGAATTACTTAACCACTTACAAATGGCAAGCTTAAATATAACTGTATAATCAAAGCATTGGTAATATCAATAAAAAAGGCACCCACCAAAGGCACCACTAAAAATGCTTGTGGTGAGGGGCCGTGACGTGACACTAACGATTCCATATTTGCCACGGCTGTTGGTGTTGCACCTAAGCCAAAACCACAATGACCGCCGGCCATAATAGCAGCGTTATAGTTTTTACCCATTACCCTGAAGGTAATGAAGTAAGCAAATAACATTAACATGACAGCCTGAACTAAAATCATAAATATCATTGGGCCAGCTAAACTGACTAGCTCCCAAATTTTTAATGACATTAATGCCATGGCGAGAAATATAGAGAGCGCCATGGTGCCCCAGAGATCGATACAAGCCCGACTAACTTTGTAAACCTTGGTAAATTCGGTCAGGTTAGTAATCACCACACCAAACAATAGCGGAATTAAAAAGGCCGGTAGAATAACATCAATAGCTTTTAATGCGTCATATCCCATACGGCCTAAATACATACATAGTAAAATAACGAACAAAGTTTCCATCATTTTTCGAGGAGTAACTAAGTCGTGATCTTCGGGGTCAAAGGTTATCGTATCATCAAGTTCTTCATGGTACGTGGTATCAGCTTTCAAATTATATTTTTTAATTAAACGCTTACTGACCGGGCCACCGACTAAACCACCAAGTATCAGGCCGAGTGTAGCTGCTGCCATCGCCAGTTCAAACACGCTACTGTGCATACCATAGTCATTAATAAACAAATCAGCGTAGGTTGCGCCGTTACCATGCCCGCCTGAGAGTGTGACCGAACCACCGATCAAGCCCATTAACGGGTCCATGCCTGTTGCTGTAGCAATAGAAACGCCAACAGCATTTTGCACGAGTAGGTATACTGTAGCGACACCAAGAAAAAGTGCGACTTTCGGGCCGCCTTTGATCAGTAAGCTAAAACTTGCACCTAGGCCAACCGTGGTAAAAAACACCGTCATTAATGGGGTTTTAAATGCCATGTCGAATTGAAAGCTAACATTAAAATAGATATGCGCAATAGCAGCAAGTATAGAAAATGCGATACCACCGACCACGGGCTCAGGAATATTGTTGTTTTTAAGAAAAGCAATTTTACTGTTAAGGTAATAACCAGCAAAAAGTATTAACAAAGAAACTAATAAAGTTTCAGTGGTAGAAATTTCAATATTCATATCAGCATATTACCTTTTTAATGTGGTATTTTTAGTTGTTTTTTGCGCATGAACCTAAATTTGATTGTAAAGAGCTAAACAATAGAACAGCAGTTCAAAAGTTTTAGTGTGTCATAACCAAAAGCTGTACCTTGCGACTTGAACAGTCATTACAAAAAATAATGGAGATTAATTTTTGCGCCGCAGCTTAGCATAAAATGTTAAATAAATACTTGAATGTGTAACTTTGCTATAACTTTAGGTTATGGGTTGTAAACGAAGAGTCAATGGTATTGCGCCTATAAATTCGGCATGGTGAGCTTAATAACAACGATCGGTAAAAATATATCCGACATTTACAATAGACTAAATGCAACATAGGGCGGTGAGAGTAATGAAAGAAATAGCGAGAAATAAACCTAAACTGAAGCACCTAAGCTTTTGCGTAATGACGGCATTAGCAGCACAAACTGCTTTAATTCAACAAGCTAACGCGGAAGAAGCAGTGAAAGTAAAGGATGTCGAGCGCATTAGTGTTATAGGATCTCATATTAAAGTTAACCACGATACCGGCGCTTTACCTGTCACGGCTATTTCTGCTGAAGATATTGAAAATAGTGGTGCTATTTCTGGTGCTGAATTACTCGCTGATATTCCGCAGCAGGGCGATGTAGCGTTTAACAGTTCTCGCGCAGTGGGTGGTGTTAACGATGCACGTGGCGATGTTTCATCTTATAACTTACGTGGCTTAGGAACGGGTAATACCTTGGTTTTACTTAATGGCCGTCGTTTAGTTCTGCATCCGGGTACACAATCAGAAAACTTTGTGCCTGTTACCACCGCCAATGCTAATACTTTACCTGTTCGTGGATTAAAGCGAGTGGAGATTTTGCGTGATGGTGCTGCGGCTATTTATGGCTCAGACGCTGTTGCTGGCGTGGTTAATTACGCGCTTAAAGACAATTATGAAGGTGCAGAACTTAATTTAAACTATGGAACTGAAGAAGGCACCGAACGCGATATTTTAAATTTAAGTGGCGCTACAGGTTTTTTTCTAAATGAAGACAAAACGCATATTTCAATGTCTGCTGGTTACTATAAACGCGAAATGATTATGGCCAGCGAAAAGTCTTACGCAAAAAGTGCGGATTTGCGTGAAAATAGTCGCTTTCCTGATGAAGTAATTATCACGGGAACCGATGATGAAGGTAACCCCATTTACGGAAACACTGATTTACACAACTTAAATTCTTCAACGCCTTGGGGAGAATTTAATACCGGTACTTTAGGTACCTTTCATTTGCAGCCTGATACTTTATCCGGCTGTGAAAACTCAGACTCTCGCGGCAATCCAACCACGGCATTAGATGTAGAAGGTGTGTGTGTTGATCGTGGTAGCCAGCCTTCAAGTGATGGCTATGACCGCAATAGTGAACGCTCTTTAAGTTCAGGTGTTGAGCGAGCAAATTTTTACGGCATGTTAACACATCAAGTGAATGACGAAATTGAGCTCTATAGTGAGGCTCTTTATTACTATGCTAAAGCTGATAGGGTACGTGAACAAGCGGCAAATCTTACTTCACAACGTTTTACTATTTCAGAAAATGCTTTTTACAATCCTTTTGGTGAAGAAGTTTCATTAAGAAAATACCGTCCAGTTGACACTGGGCCTCGTAACATAGAAGTTACTGATACCAGTTATCGTTTATTAACTGGTTTACGCGGTTATTTTAATGAATGGGACTGGGATAGCGCTGTGCTTTATTCAAAAGCGAATACTGAAGATAAAGCAAACCGCATTCATACTCAGCGTTTTCAGGAGGCGATTAACAGTACTAATCAAGCCACAGCTTATGATGTATTCAATGGTGCTGATATTAATAATACCAATATCGGTGATCCAACGGGCAATAGTCAGTCAGTTATTGATAGTTTTATGATTGATGTGGTGCGTGAGAGTGAAACAGAGCTAGCACTTTTTGATTTTAAAATATCAAGAGCTGATATTTTTGAGTTACCTGCTGGCGATGTAGGCTTTGCTGCAGGGGTTGAATACCGTTATGAAAGTTTTTTTGATGTGCGTTCAGATACGTTAAATACGAATGAACAATTTTTAGATATTTTGGGTGGCGCAAAAGACGAAGACCAATTTGCTAGTGTTGTTTTAGGTAGTAGCCCGACGCCTGATGCTGCCGGTAGCCGCAATGTTTTTTCTGCCTACACTGAATTTGCTGTGCCACTGCTTGAAGGTTTGCCTTTTATTGAGCGGTTGGATATGCAGATAGCTGCACGTTACGAACGTTTTTCTGACGTTGGTGACATCATGAAACCTAAGGCAGCATTATCTTGGATCATAAATGATTATGTACAATTTAGAGCCTCATACGCGGAAGGTTTTAAGGCCCCAGGTTTACCGCAGGTAGTCGCGGTCGATATTTCACGCTTAAATACGCGTAGCGATCCTGTTACTGATTCTCGATACGGCGTTTTAGAGGTTCGCAGTGGTAGCGATAAATTAAAACCAGAGGAAAGTGAAAACCTCAGTTGGGGGTTTGTTATTCAACCCACTAAAAACCTGACATTTACTGCTGATTGGTGGCAGCTTGACCAAACCGATACCGTCGGTTTAATCAACTCTCAAACTCAATTATTATATGATGCCATGTTACGTTATCAAGACCCAACAGGTGATGGCAATACGCTGATCACCCGTGGTGGTGATGATAACGAAGTGGTCGCGATACAAAATGATTATGTTAATTTACAAGATCGAGAATCATCAGGGTTAGATATCGGTATTACTTATGACTTAGAAACTGGCTTAGGTAAGTTTAAGTTCAAAGCTAATGCGGCTAAATTAATGAAATTTACTCAATTAGCAGATGATGTGACAACCCAAATAATTGCCGCGCAAAACTCTAGTGATCAAGGGCTTGTTGATGCTCTAAAATATAGTGGTGATGAAATTACAATTACGGGCAGCGGTGATTTAATTGGTCAAAATGGTCGTCCAGAATGGCGAGTAACATCTTCTCTTGATTGGCGTAAAGCTGCTTGGGGTGCTGGTTTAAGATATCGCTACGTGAGTGGTTTCGAAGATACCAGCTTAGATTACTCTATTGGTGAGCAAGACTTTAAATATCAGGTAGATAGCTTCTCAAAAGTAGACACTTATGTGAATTATCGTTTACCTAAAAGTGTGATGGAAAAAACTAAAGTCACTTTAGGAATTAAAAACTTAACCGATAAAAAGCCACCGATTGCTGATGAATCATTTGGTTATAATAGTAGTGTTCATTCAAGTTTAGGGCGTTATTTTTATATGAATATCAATAAGAAGTTTTAACCGTAAATTCTTAATGTCATGATGGCTCGATGCGTGATCAGCGCTCGAGCCTTATTTTTAATGTAGTTAATCAGACGTAGAAGATGTAATTATGAAAAAGTTATTCACTATTTCCACAGGATTGTTGGTCATTGTATTCTTAACATCATGCACAAAAACACTTGTGCTTGACCAACATGACAATCAACAAACTTGTGATACCGGTGCTGTGCGCTTAATAGCTGATTTTGAAGCAAGCCGTATGGATGAATGTCAGGTATTGGCTGATAATAATTACTTAATCACAATTGCACCGGAAAATACGCCGATTAATCCAAGCCCTTGGTATGCTTTTAAAATTGAAGCGGATACCGCAACAGATATTACGGTTAATATTAAAATTAGTGGTAACCGTGATAATCGCTACTTACCTAAATTTAGCCAAGACATGAAAACTTGGTCGGTATATCCACATAAATATCGTAATAAACAGTTGATACTTAACATTAAGGCTTCAACAAAGCCGGTATATATTGCTGGGCAAGAGGTGATTGATAATCAATATTATGTTGATTGGGCGAAAAAATTACAAAAAACTGCTCATATCACACATCAACAATTAGGCACCTCGCAGCAAGGTCGGCCGATATATAAAATAGAAAGTCGTGGTGAGAGTAATGAATGGCTTGTTATCTTAGGGCGATTACATCCGCCGGAGATCACAGGGGCATTAGCGCTGTTTCCTTTTGTGGAAACATTACTGGCAAATAATCCATTAGCAGTATATTTTCGTAAAAATTATAATTTGTTAGTTATTCCTAACTTAAATCCTGATGGTGTGGCGATGGGTAATTGGCGTCATAATGCCAATGGCGTTGATTTAAACCGTGATTGGATAACCTTTAAGCAACCCGAGACTCAACAAGTACACCAGTATTTACAGCAGTTAGTGGCCAGCGGCGCAAAAATTAAATTTGCTGTTGATTTTCATTCAACACAGCATGATGTTTTTTATACTATGCCAACAGATTATGGCGTTGAAGAGCGCTATTTTGTTAAGCATTGGCTTGGCGCATTAGATAAAGCAATGCCAAATTTTGATGTTATACAAAAGCCGGGTAATCGTCCTAACAACGGAGTTTCAAAGCAATACTTTGCTGATAACTATCAAGTTCATGCGATAACCTATGAAATGGGAGACGAAACCAATCGTGATAACATAGACATTATTGCCACTAATGCATCGATATTATTGATGCAAACCTTGCTAGCAAACGTTGACCATAATAAAGAGTAACAACTTAATGAAAAATAAGGCTAAAATTTTTTATATTGCAGTATTAGTGAGTAGTGTATTTCTCATGACAGGTTGCCTTGGCGATAAAGCGCAACAGGTTGATACTTTGCTCATTAACGGTCAAGTTTATACTGGCGATAATATTCAGGCACAAGCACTTGATGTCGCTATTTGTGGTAATCATATTTGTGGCCTCTATTCTTCAGGAAAGCACCAAATTACAGCAAAAAATATTGTTGATGTAAGTGGTAAAGTGGTTAGCCCTGGCTTTATCGATCCTCACACTCACACATTAGAAGAGCTTTATAGCCAAGATAAAAATCATAATTTAAATTACCTAACGCAAGGGGTTACTACCGTTGTTAATGGCAATGACGGCGAAGGCCCTGTTGATATTGCAAAAACAGCTGCTGAACTTGAGGCCAATGGCATAGGTACTAACGTAGCTTTATTAGTTGGGCATGGCAGTGTACGAGAACAAGTGATGGGGCGGGCACAGCGTTTTGCTAATGCTGAGGAGCTCGCTGAAATGTCACAGTTACTTACTCAGGCTATGGAGGCAGGGCGCTAGGTTTATCTACTGGGTTGTACTATGTGCCGGGAAGTTTTGCTAATACAGAAGAAGTGGTGACTTTAGCTAAAGTAGCGAGTAAATACCAGGGTATTTATGACACACACTTGCGTGATGAAAGCACTTTTAATATCGGCTTTATTGCCGCATTAGAAGAAGCTATTAATATTGCGGATGCGGCTAATATTCATCTACACCTAGCTCATATTAAAGCGTTAGGTGTTGATGTTTGGGGGCAAAGCAACCTCGCGATTGCAAAGATTGAACACGCAAAAGCAAAAGGAATTAGTATTTCAGCTGATCAATATCCATGGCTTGCTTCAGGCACTAAGCTACACAGTGCGGTTATGCCTAAGTGGGTAATGGCTGATTCAAAACAGGCTTTTCACCAACGCTTGAATGATCGCAATTTGACCGAAAAACTTACCCGTGAAATTAAAGAAAATATACGTCGTCGAGGCGGACCAACCTCATTGCTGATCACCGCCTTTCAAGATACTGAATTAGTTGGGTTAACATTAGCGCAAGTTGCCAAGAAAAGGGCAATAGACCCTGTTACTGCTGCAATACAATTGGTGCAAGAAGGCGAAGTTCGCGTAGCATCATTTAATATGTCTGATGCTGACGTTGAAAATTTTATGGTTCAACCTTGGGTGGTCACGTCTTCAGATGGCACTAATGGTCATCCACGTAAATATGCTAGCTTCCCACAGAAATATCAGCAATATGTACGGAAAAAGTCTTTACTCACTTTGGGCGAATTTATTAAGCAAAGTTCAAGTAGCACAGCAAATATTTTGGGGTTTAAAGATCGTGGCGAACTTAAACTAGGTAATATTGCAGATATTATTGTCTTTGATGCGGATGAATTCTCTGTCAATGCTGACTTTTCTCACTGGAATAAATACTCGTCAGGCGTTGAACAAGTATGGATTAATGGTCAGCACGTTATCAAGGATAGCCGCTATCAAGAAAAGCTCGCTGGTAAATTTGTTCACTAGTACATATCTTATCCACATAAAAAGTCGTCGCTTTTGAACTAGTTGTACACTTATTAAACTGCCGTATTCTAGCTAATGAGTTATAGTCGTTAACTTATTAAGCTAGGCGGATAAGTTAAGGAGTTACTGTGGATAAGCTAATTAAACGTTTTATCGTTTTCATCACTCTATTTTTATGTCAGTACAGTTATGGTAATGAAGTGATAAAACCGGTGATTAGGGCTGCTGTCGCAGAAGAGTTTAGAACAGGCTTACACAGCAAATATTTACAATATTTTGCTGATAAACTTAATGTCACTCTTGAATTATCAACTATGCCATTTGCGCGGCGAATTGCACAAATTAAAAGTGGTGAATTAGATTTAATTGTCGGTATTCAAAAAACGGAAGCACGACAAGATGAATTTATTTATATCATGCCGCACTATGAGCTACTTTCATATCGCCTTTTTACCTTAAAGAAAGACCAAAATAAAATCAAAAGTTATCAGGATCTATCTGGAAAGTATATTGGTGTGAATCGTTATGCCAAGTACTTTAAAGTGTTCGATGAAGATAAAACGATCGATAAATTTAAAGCCTCTGGTGTGATGCAAAATATTGAATTGTTATTGCGTAACCGTATTGATGCTTTTATTCATTATGAGCAAAGCACGCTGCCTTTGTTAGCAAAAGCAGATATCGACAATAATATCGTGCAAACGCCTTATCAACCCAATATTGAAGCACGTCATTATCTTGCTATATCAAGTCATTCTGTATTGGTAAAGCGTCAGCATGAACTTCAGCAAATTATTGCAAAAGCAATTAAGAATAAAGACTTACTTACCATTCGGCTTAATCATTATGCTGAAGTACATCAAAAGGCATTAAATAAATAGCAGTTAGGTCTGATGTAGTTACCTTGTTAATAATATAGCTAATCAAGCTGTTATATTAGTTATAACCTAGGATATAGTTCGGGGTGCTGTCATCCAACAAAGTGAGCACTTTTTCGAGTAATACTTCTGTGGCAACCACGTCGCTTTTGTCGTTATGACTCCTACGTTCCATTGTAATACAGTCCAATTCATCTTCATTTATTTGTTGATTTTTTTGTCTTTGTGAAATATTCATATCGCTCGCCCAGTCAGTGATAATAGTAACAGTATTGCTAATTACATTTTCTACTTCGTGTTGCTGTTTGAACAGGAGTAAAACTTTGCCAAGATATAAAGCAAAGTTATAGCAGAAAGCTCGTCAGGCAAGTGTTCATCAGAAAACAACATGCTAGTTTCTATTGCCATTATTAATTTACGATAGTTATTTCCTATTGTAATGATAAATTCAAACGATTGTTTCTATTTTAAATCTTGTCGTATCATTATCTCAACTTAACAAGTACTCATATTTTTAAACAAACAAGTGGAGATACACATGTACAAATCAATTATCAACTCAACTATTCAACCGTTTAACGCAACAGCATTTAGCAATGGCGAATTTGTCGAAGTATCAGAAGCGGATATTGCAGGTAAGTGGGCTGTGTTCTTTTTCTACCCAGCGGATTTTACTTTTGTATGTCCGACTGAATTAGGTGACATGGCTGACCATTACGCTCAACTACAAGAAATGGGTGTTGAAGTTTACTCAGTATCAACTGATACACACTTCACTCACAAAGCATGGCACGCTAGCTCAGATACTATTGGTAAAATTAACTACCCAATGATTGGCGACCCAACAGGACAAATTACGCGTAATTTTGGTGTCATGATTGAAGATGACGGCTTAGCACTTCGTGGAACGTTTGTTGTAAACCCTGAAGGCGAAATCAAAATTGCTGAGATACATGACCTAGGCATTGGCCGTTCAGCAAAAGAATTAGTACGTAAAATCCAAGCGGCACAATATGTAGCTGACCACGATGGTGAAGTATGTCCAGCTGCATGGCAGCCAGGTGCAGAAACGTTAACACCATCACTAGACTTAGTTGGAAAAATCTAAACCTAAATCTAGCTAAAAAAGCCGCGATGTTAAAATGATATCGCGGTATTTTCTAAACAACACCTAGAATGCTCAAATACAATCAATTCCAAGGAATAAACCATGTTAGATACGAATTTAAAGCAACAACTAACGACCTATTTACAAAATTTAACCTCGGCTGTTGAATTGTCAGTATTTTTAGGTGATGACGTAAAATCAAAAGAATTAGCAACTTTGGTGGCTGAAATAGCTGAAATGTCAGCACTAGTTACTATTGTTGCGGCAGATGCAAGCAACGAACGTGTGCCGTCAATGCTAGTAAAGTCGGTAAAAACTGGCGGCGAAATGCGCTTTGCAGGTGTGCCGATGGGGCATGAGTTCACCTCATTAGTGTTAGCACTATTACATAGTGGTGGCCACCCAATTAAACTTGATAAAGCCGTTATTGAGCAAGTAGCAGCACTCGAAGGCGAGTATAGTTTTGAAACCTATATCTCGCTAAGTTGTCAAAACTGTCCTGACGTAGTGCAAGCGCTTAATATGATGGCAGCGATCAACCCACAAATTAAGCACGTGATGGTTGATGGCGCATTATTCCAAGAAGAAGTTTATCAGCGTGATATTTTATCTGTACCTGCTGTTTACCTAAATGGTAAAGCTTTTGGTCAAGGTCGCATGACGGTAACCGAGATCTTAAATAAAGTAGATACTAATGCGGGTGCAAGACAAGCAAAAGCCATTAACAATAAAGAAGCTTTTGACTTATTGGTGATAGGTGGCGGTCCAGCTGGTGCAGCATCAGCTATATATAGTGCACGTAAAGGTATTCGTACCGGTATTGTTGCAGACCGATTTGGCGGCCAAGTACAAGATACGATGGCGATTGAAAACTTTATTTCAGTGAGTGCTACCGAAGGGCCCAAATTGGTAGCCAGTTTAGAAAACCATGTTAATGACTATGATGTTGATATTATGAATAATCAACGAGTAAAAAATATCATTGAAAGTGACGTTGAAGGTGGCTTAATTACTGTCGAATTAGAGAATGGCGCTACCTTACAAACACGTTCTACCATTATTGCTACTGGCGCACGCTGGAGAGAAATGAACGTAACAGGTGAACAAGAATATCGCGGTAAAGGTGTTGCTTATTGTCCACATTGTGATGGACCTTTATTTAAAGGAAAGTCTGTCGCCGTTATTGGTGGTGGTAATTCAGGTATTGAAGCTGCTATTGACTTAGCGGGTATTGTTGAACATGTCACTGTTTTGGAGTTTGATTCAGTATTACGTGCTGATGCAGTATTGCAAAATAAAGCACGTTCGTTACCTAATGTTGAAATTATCGTTAATGCACAAACTACCGAAGTATTAGGTAATGGTAAGCATGTAACAGGGCTTAACTATCTTAATCGTGCGACAGATAAGCAAGAAAGTATCGAACTTGCCGGCATATTCGTCCAGATTGGCTTAGTACCTAATTCACAATTTTTACAAGGTACTATTGATTTAACCGAGCGTGGTGAAGTTATGGTTAATCAAAAAGGTGAAACTAATATGGCCGGTGTTTATGCTGCAGGCGACGTAACAGATACACCTTATAAGCAAATTATTATTGCAATGGGTAGTGGTGCAACAGCGGCTTTAGGGGCTTTTGATTACTTAATTAGAACGCCAAACCCATCAGAAAATACCGTTAGTGCTAATGAGGCTGCAGCGTAATTCACCAGAATTAATTGATAAAGCTGCCATTAAATGTCAATTGCTATCCAAATAGACAACAAATGAAAAATAAACGCTATCGTTATTAACGGTAGCGTTTTTACGTTTTATTTATGCTGTTTATCGTGTTTGGACATTTAAGGTACAGCTTAAAACGGTAATAATTTAAACGATACTTAATACAATATTCAATTCACATGCTACCCATTAATTAAACAGGCCATCAACAGCTTTTCTCACTTCTTTGACAATTGCTCTGACACTCTCCATCCGAGCGTAACCTACCCGACAAAGTAAGACTATTTCACGTACCGGCTGCGGATGTTCAAAAGGGATATAGTGAATATGTTGCTGAGGAACATAGTTAATAGTCGCTAGTTGCGGTAAAAGAGTGATGCCCATATTACTTGCCACCATGTATCGTAAAGTTTCTAAGCTCGTAGCCCTAAAGCTATGGTCTTCTTCCGCACCTGCGCTAAAGCAATAACCCATGGCTTGATCTCGTAAGCAATGACCATCTTCTAAGGTAAGTATTTTTTGATTGTGCAAATCATCAAAAGTCACTTTAGTTTTATTTGCTAGTTCATGCGAAGGCGAAGTTGCCATAACTAGTGGTTCAGTGAACAAGTCAAAGCGTTCGAAGCCAGTCATTTCTGGTAGCCATGGTAGGATTAAAATATCGAGCTTACCGGCGATTAACTGCTGTAATAGATCTTGTGTCCTGTTTTCATGTAGGTAGAAATTTATTCTGGCAAGATGGTTATTTAACCTTGGCATTATATGTGGCAGCACATAAGGAGCTAACGTTGGAATTAAGCCAATATGTAAATCGCCCGATAGGGGATCGAGAAGTGACTTGGCTGCCTCTTCAAAATTTTTCGCCGCGTTGAGCACCTGCCTTGCTTGTTGTACTAGCTTCTCACCTGCTGGCGTCAGCATAACATTGCGAGGCTGTCGTTCAATTAAGGTTAATTTTAGTTGCTGTTCAAGCTTTTGAATTTGCCCACTTAATGTTGGCTGACTAACGAAGCAAGCATCTGCAGCATGGCCAAAATGTTTATATTCAGCAATGGCTGTTAAGTACTCTAGGTCACGAATTTTTATCATAGTTATAAACTATCAATACTTAGCATTAGATTGTTTTATTAATGTTAACTTGCTCATTTATGGTTAGCTAGTACAACAGTAATATTTTTATTAATCAGCTGTTCATAAGTTGATTTATATTTTTGTTCGAAAGATAAACAGTTAAAATATAGCGGAGTGAGTAAATAGATTTTATAATATTGTCAATTACTTCCATTCTTCTACGCTGTTGAGATGTTTTATGAAACTGACTATTAAGCAAAAGCTATACGTTATCGTGTCCTTAGTTATTTTAGGTCTCTTAGGTTTGTACCTTGAAAACGCTGCAAACCAAACTAAAGTGACAAATTTAGTTGAGATAAAATCAGAACTGAAAGACCTACAGATTGCCATGCTACAATTGCGGCGCAGTGAAAAAGATTTCTTATTACGTAAAAATGTCAAATACCAACAAACATTTAGCAACACCTTTAAGCATGCATTGCAGCTGATTAATGGTTTGGAACAACGCCTAGTTACTACAGATTTTGCTGGAACTAAATTGTTGGTGATCAAAAATGGTTTACAAAACTATCAACAGATATTTGAACAGTTAATAGCTGCCTCAACAGCACAGGGCTTAGACAGAAATTCAGGCTTTTATGGCAAACTCAGAAATGCTACCCATTCCTTGGAAGAAAATATTACAGCAGTTAATGATTATGAGTCACATACATACCTTTTAACGTTAAGAAGGCATGAGAAGGACTTCATTTTACGCAATGAAGAAAAATACCTCGGACGACTTTTAGATACTGCCGATAAATTAAAAATACGTTTATCCACTAGTGTTAGTCAAAACTTACTCAGCACTTATATAAATGAGTTTAAGAAATATTTTGAAATATCAAACACGATAGGGCTTGATGAAAATTCGGGTATTCGTGGCAGTATGCGCGCGGCTGTCAATAATGTTGAAAGTGAGCTAAAGCAAGAAATTACTCGATTGAATAGTTACATCAGCGAGAGCATTGAGCAAAGCCACTCACAACATTTAGCGGTAACATTAATTGTGTCTTTACTTATTGCTGTTGTGGTAATAATTGTTGCTCAACAGATAATAGCACCACTGAATAGCTTTTCTAAGCGCATATCTGAAATAAGAAAAGGCAATGACCTGACTCAACGTACAGAAGAGCGGCATGATGAAATTGGTACTATCTCGAAAGAATTTAATATCTTTATGGCACATTTCCAAACCTTAATTGTAAGTATTAACCAAACGGTTGACGCATTGAGTGTGTCATCATCCGTGGTATCGAAAAGTGTGGCCAAAACGACTGAGGGCATTGTTAACCAGTCACATGAAAGTGACATGGTGGCTACAGCAGTAACTGAAATGGGTATTGTTGCCGGAGAAATAGCAAACAATGCGCGTTTAACTAAAGAAAAAACCGATGAAGCATCTGTTAAAGCCCTAGAAGGGAAAGAGAAACTTGATGGTACTGTTGTTAATATCAATGAGCTATCGGCACAGTTGATCAATGCAGGTGAAGAAATTGTTCAGCTACAAGAGAAAAGCAATGGCATAACCTCAGTGCTTGAGGTGATAAAAGGCATTGCGGATCAAACTAACCTGTTAGCACTGAATGCAGCTATCGAAGCAGCAAGGGCCGGTGAGCAAGGCCGAGGGTTTGCAGTGGTGGCTGACGAGGTTAGAACTTTAGCTATTAGAACACAAGACTCTACTGCTGAAATCACGAACATCATTAATGAACTACAAGTTACAACGTCAGAGATCGTTAATACCGTTGGTATTTGTAAAGCACAAGGGTTAAACAGTGTCACGCAAGCACAAGAAACAGAAGAGGTTCTAAACGAGATCATTACGGATGTAAACGCAATTGCAGAAATGACAGTATTAGTTGCAACAGCTGTTGAGCAACAATCTATCGTGGTTAAAGAAGTTGATGAAAATATTATTCGTATTCGTGATATCGGTGAGCAGGTTGCTAGTGACTCACAAGAAAACTCAATAGCTAGCGATGATGTAGCAGCACTAGCGAGTGAACTGCACCAAGAAGCAAGTATCTTTAAAATAAAATAGCGGCTTATTTCGCTAACCATATAAAGTCTGAATAACGGTGTGTTGTATTCAGACTTTATAAAGACAGAACTTTGAAAACCTTATTCCCTGATACAGAAATAAGTGAAAATACATATCGGCTGCTCTTAGTAAATAGAGTAAGTTATTTTCTCTCAGTACTTTCCTGTCCCTTGAACATAGCGATCATCTCTAACAATAACTATTCTATATAACAAACATTGCAATTAAGTATACTTTTGCCGCTAATGTTCAATTTGAACGTAGGGATAAATAACAATTACAATCGATAATTTAACTAAAGCCATAGTAAACTTGCCTATTCAGCAGTTAATTTGTAAAGCTTGTCTATTATCTAAACGCCTTCAAATTAATTACCTGTAGTTAAAATGGTTATTTTTACCTCGATTTGCGCATTTAAAACACAGGTGTGGCAAGGGTTGTACAAATAAAGAGCAAACAAACCACTTTTATCAATTTAATTGCAATTAGCGGTTGACGCGGGGCGATAAATCTCTAAAATGCGCTCCACTTCTTCGGGACAAGTCGAAGAGGCGGTTTTAATAAGTTATCTTACGCAG